>Ga0247609_10000425_pt1 | contig 59648 bp, 48 predicted proteins | sample 172DNAGHGlowgp2_FD_193487 | JGI IMG/M metagenome (GOLD analysis project Ga0247609, IMG submission 193487) | Sheep rumen microbial communities from Palmerston North, Manawatu-Wanganui, New Zealand - 1728 DNA GHGlow gp2 | ecosystem: Host-associated > Mammals > Digestive system > Stomach > Rumen ... | reverse complement strand
TGATATAATTAACAATAAGTGTCAACGATCATCTGATACAATGTGTCAACGAACTCCTGATACAAAAGTGTCAACGATCATCTGATACACGGCACCTAATGCCTAAAGCCTAGCGTTGCACGCGGCCGCTGGCGTCACCACCTGCCAAGGCATTCACTTCAGCTTCGCTCACGTGGTTGAAGTCACCGGGGATAGTGTGTTTCAGTGCACTGGCAGCCACGGCGAATTCCAATGCCTCGCCCTGGCTCGAACGGGTCAGCAGACCATGAATCAAACCGCCGGAGAACGAGTCACCACCGCCCACACGGTCGATAATCGGGTTGATGTCGTAGCGCTTCGACTGGTAGAACTCCTTGCCGTCGTAAATCAGGGCCTTCCATCCATTGTAGGTGGCGCTGAAGCTCTCGCGCAGGGTCGAAACCACATACTTGAAACCGAACTCCTTGGCCATGGCCTTGAAGATACCCTCATAACCAGCGGCGTCGGTTTTTCCGGCATTGACATCGGCGTCGGGTTTGAAACCCAAGCAGAGTTCTGCATCTTCCTCATTACCGATGCAGACGTCCACGTACTGCATGAGAGGACGCATGATGCTGATGGCTTTCTCGCTGGTCCACAGTTTCTTGCGGAAGTTCAGGTCACAGCTCACTGTCACTCCGTGCTTCTTGGCGGCGATACATGCCTGGCGAAGGCACTCGGCAGAGGCGTCGCTGATGGCGGGTGTGATGCCTGACCAATGGAACCAGTCGGCACCCTCGAAAATCTTGTCGAAGTCGAAGTCCTCGGGCTTGGCTTCAGCGATGGAGGAGTGCGCGCGGTCGTAAATCACTTTCGATGGACGCATGGAGGCGCCTGTCTCAGCATAGTACAGACCTATGCGGTCACCTCCGCGGGCAATACAGTCTGTGTTCACTCCATACTTGCGCAACGCATTGACAGCAATCTGACCTATCTCATGCTTGGGCAGTTTCGACACAAACACGCTCTCGTGACCGTAGTTGGCAAGGCTGATGGCCACATTGGCCTCACCGCCTCCAGGGATGATTTTGAAACTCTCGGCTTGTACGAAACGGTAGTTGCCCTCTGGCGACAGGCGAAGCATGATCTCGCCCATTGTAACAATTTTTGACATGTGCTATTTGATTATAATTGTTGGGTTTACTGAATAACAGAATAAAGGATGCGACAACTTGCATCGCTCTTTGTCCACGTTGACGATGCCGTCAACGCTTTCATTATGCAAATTTAGATGAATAATTCGAATTACGCCACATCATCAACCAAAAAAATCACAAAAACAGCCCGAGAAAGGACTCAGGCTGTTTGATTCAGTTTAGAATGGGTCGGTTACCAATCCGTCGGGTAGTGTGATATTGCCAGGGGTGTTGGCGTCAAGTCGGCTGCTCCAACGAGAGTCGTCATTGCCTTCCGCGATGGGATAGACGGGAGTGGCGTGACAATAGAGTAGGAGGTTCTCAAAACTCAGGGAGTGAAACACGTAATCAGGGGTGACTCCCAGATTCTTGCATACGCTGAGCACCAGCGCCCAGATGGAGTCGTTCAGGCATCCACTTCGTCTTTCGTCGCCTTGAGGATGTTGCTCTGCGACAGCGAAGTGGTAATGCCGAAAAAACTGCCCAACTGCAAGTTGCCCAGACGGTTGCTGATGATGGAGAAGATGCGGTCGGGGTCCAGTTCCTGCAAGATCAGGTCGGCAAGGGCGTCTATCTCCTCACGGATTTGCTTGCGGCGGAACAAGATGTCGAAGAGCCAGCGCCACCAAGGGTGCTTACCGCTCTTGCGGTGCTCTTGGACGCGTTTGGCGCCAAGGATGAGCAGAGCCACTATCTTGCCGATAATCTTGGCGTCCTTGGCCACGCGCATCACCTCTGGGATGATGTCTCTGCCCGTCATTTCGTCCTTGAACTTGGGCAACTGCGAGATGAGTTCGCTCGCCATGATGATGGTGCCTACGGTGGGTTTGCCTATCTCCCATTGCTGTCCTCCAATCTCGATGGTTTCCTTTGCCGACTGGAGGATGGCGTCGGCGGTTTGTTTTTCAATGGTCATAGTTGTCTTGTTTGGTTGTTGTTTTTTTTTCTCCGGACTTTCCGGGTTGTTTGGAGTGTTCTGGAGGCTTTAGAGTGCAGAAGTGGTGGTGAAGCGCTTGTACCAGTAGTTGGGGTTGGCGTCGGTGGTCTTGTGGATATTGAAGGTCAGGGTCAGTTGATTGCCGTGCTCCTCGTCCCAGGATGGTGTGTAGGTGATGCTGCACTTGGGTGCTGCGATACCCTTGGCGCCATTGTTTTTAGGTGTCACCTTCACCGACCAGTCGCCATCCACAATGTGGGTGTTGACGGTGGTTTCGTTATCTGTGGTCGTGCCGATTCCCAAGAGGGAGAGCAGAGTGTCGGTTGGCTCTATCAGTGTGGTTTCCAGACGAAGTGTGCCTTCCTGTGCCTCTTCCGCCACCACCTCGCCGCCGGTGGCGATGGCTTGCAGGGTGTCGCCTGCCTCTGCCTCCAACGACGATGATTGGTTCAGGATGACACCGATGTCGGTCAGGGTCTCCGCCATGGCGTCGTTGGTGCCTGTCTGGCCAATCTCAATCTTGCATTTGCTCCATGCCATTATGATTCTTGCCATAGTCCTTGGTGTTTTTTGGGGGGGTGTTTAATCGTTTATTCGATTATTCGTTTATTCGTTTAATCGATTAATCGAAAAAAGAATCAATAATAATTCATCAATCATTTGTTTACGAAACTATATTCAAGTTTTACTTTAACTTGTGTCAGTTTGGTTTCGGGGAGGCTTGTCAATTTGGGTTCGTGGTTGATGCTGAGACGGACGCGAGGGTTCCCGTGTCCTTCGACGGTCTCGCGGAGCATGTCGCAGACCCATTGTATGCGTGCGAGGTCGTCCACTTTGTTGGTGCGTGAACCGACGCTTATTTGTGGCACGTAAACCACAACCTCAACCACGCCTTGCTGGTATTGGTCAATGGTGCCGCTGACCAGTCTCACTTCTATGTCTTCAGTCTTGGCATTGCGTGGACGCATGCCACGCCGATAGACGGTGCCGTCTATCTCTGCTGCCAGAGCGCTCGTCTTGATGAGCCTGTAGATGTATTTTTCCATGTTTTTTTCTGTTTATTGTTCAACAACGTACTTCGTCCTGTCGAGCAAGGTCTGTTGGATATAGACCACCTCGAACTCGCCGAGCAGTCGCCCTGAAAGCGAAAGCTGCACACGGTCGGTGTCGATGTCCATCTGCTCCGTGATGAATTCGTAACGCTGGCGGGTGTAGCTGCCTTTGTCTTCGTTGTGGATGATGGAGATCTCGCCTATGGAGATGAAGCACTCGACGGGTTCCGACCATTCCGGTTCCTCTGCAACAGGGTTGCCGTCGTCATCGAAGGTGGCGCCACGCACCTCATGGGGTGTCCATTCGTTGCGCTCGGCGCCACCTTCTGCCTCAGGCAAGATTCTGTATTTCATGTATCCATTGTATCTCATAGTAGAAATGGGAGTAGAAATGGTCACCAACAGTCGGAACCGTTGTCGATGGATGATTCCTCAAGGCCAAAGTCAGTGGCGTCGAAGTCGTAACGCCGTATCCAATAGCGCATGTTGCGTTTCGTGGCCTCAATGTCGGTGCTAACGCTGATGCCTCCGTGACTGCGTGAACCGCCCTCGCTGCGTGAGGTCTCCACCCAGCCGCTGACGATGTTCAGCGCGCATATCATCATCGTTCGGTCGAAGTTCATGTCGTATTCCAGGTCGGGGACCAGCAGATGGGCGTAGAGCTCTGCTTCCAGCACATCGCGGTCGGGATAACAGGTGCTGCATATCAGTTTGCACCTTGAGCGCAGGGTCTTGAGGTTTGTCATTGTCCAGTCTCGGTTCTGAGGGTGAAGATACCTTTGATGGCGGTGATGACGGGCAAAGAAAGGCTCTCGGCCTTGGTGTATTCCGCGCCGTTCATGCCTTGGGTTTCGCCCACGCCCCATTCCGAGATGCGGATGCGTCCGTAGTTGGAATACGACACGCCTGGTTCCGGACGAAGCTCGTTGTTGCAGTAAGCGTTCTTGATGACCCCTATCTTGCCTGCAGGAACAGCCACGATGTTGCCATTGACCCAAGGAGAGATGATGCCTGAGCCCGACGTATCGCTCACTCTGCACTTGCGGCGGATTTTCTCGAAGACGGGCAGGTCGTTGCTTTCCATGAAATTGTTGAGGGCACTGAGTGTCAACGGACTGCTGCTATGGCCGTTGCCGAAGACGGCCTGTCGCATCTTGGGAGCGCGCATGATGTAAGAGAGTTTGGCTGGCGAGATGAGCAGTTTGCTTACGGCAATGGTCTCGTCGGCCTTGTCCAGCATCTCACTCAAGTCCTCGAAGGGGTCAACATCATTGATGTTTTGCTCTGTCCATGGGGTATTCACGGTCAGGATGTTGTTGGAGGGTTGGTTGAAGTCGACTCTGCCGCGAACACCACCCTTGGGGTTGGTGTGCTCGTCGAATTCGAACACACCGCAGTTCGACAGGCCTGAGAGGAAAATCATGTCAATCTTGCTCTGAACACTGTTCACGACCTCCTCCACACTTCCCCAGAGGATATTCACCAACTCCCGGCGCATCTGGCGGTTGCTGAGTTTCTTGGAGTCCAGCAGTCCCAGGATTGTGCGGTACTCGTTGATGGGCAGCGGTCGGCTGATGGCATGGTTGAATACTTTCTGTTTGATGGTGCTGATGCCCTCTGTGTTCAGTTCCGGTTCCTTGGAGTTGTCGCCGACGGTGGCGGCGGCTACGGTGATGTTGTACTCGCCTATCAGTTCCTCGAAGTTCAGTCCCACGGTCGGGCGGTCCCAGTCCAGGTATTGGGGATAGATGGCGCGGTCGAAGATCTGTTTGCCGTGACGTGAGGCGGCGTCGATGCGAGCCTGCACACTCTGTGTCAACTCACCGAAAATAGATGTGTAATCCATGTTCTTTAGATGATTTATTTATTATTTACTAATCTTTCGGAAGTAAAAATGGAAGTAAAACTGGAATTAAACTCGCTACGCTCTTGGGAGTTATGTGCTTTGCACAGGACGATAGCATTAAATTGCTGTAGTATCGTCCAGCACGAAAGTGCTTAACTTCCAGCCAGCACTGCTGGCTTAACTCCCTATTTAACTTCATTTTATAACTTCCGAAACTTCAGTTATTTACTAATTGATAAACAAAATATTGTGGTTGTTTGTCAAAGCAATGCTTGAAGTAAGGAAACTGTCGGGGAAAAGTTGAGTGGCATTGCGGATGACAAGTGCTTGCCATGCCACATCGACGGTCGGGAGGTCGTTCTCCATGATGGTTCGGTCGGCTGCCAGAACGGCATTCGGGGCATAGGCTGCCACAGGGCTGTTGCCGCTGGTGTCGGCTTCCTGGAGGTAGTCACCTGGTGCCAGACCGCTCATGGCGGAGGTGAGGGTCACCACGTCGTATCCCTCGTTGCTTCTGTCCACTGATGCGACAGTGCCTGTGACGTTGCTTCCCACCTTCATGACGGTGTCGCCCGCCATCAGGTAGTTGTCCTTGCTCACCCGTGGAGCGGTCGTGGTTCCGCCGTCCAGGACTTTGCCGATTTTCACTATACCCGCTTTCATCAGGTTCGTATCAACGTTCACTAATGTGCCGCGCTTGAGCAATGTGCCTGCGGCGAAGGTCTGTGCCAAGGCGAAACCGCCTGGCAGTACCTTGGGCTCGCGCCAGATGGCGTTTCTTCTGCCCGAATAAGTCTTCTCTTTGAAACTAATACTCATGATAATTGATTGTTTTTAGGGGTTGTTTTTTTCTTCTAGATTTTCTAGATCTTCTAGGTCAAAAATGCGATTAAGCGAGTGGAGAGGGCAAACTCGTTTGCACTATGCTGAGCGTGAGCATTTTAGGCGAAGTCAATGTTCAAAAATGCGATTAAGCGAGTGCAGAGGGCAAGCTCGTTTGCACTATGCTGAGCGTGAGCATTTTAGGCGAAGCCAATGGTCAATGGTCAATGTTCAATGTTCAATGGTTTTCGCCCATTCGTCGGCCTCGCTCTCCAGAAGTGCGTTGTTGTCTGTCTTGCATTGGGAGTCGATAGGCAGGAGACTGTGGTTCACCATTTTCTGTTTGATGTGTGTCAGTTGTTGTTCCACGTTGCCTTCTGCATCAATCTTGAGATGCTCGACCAAATACTTAGGGATGCCGACGCGTTCTGCAGCGGAAGTGATGATGGCGCTCTCTTCCTCACGTCGTTTTTCAGCTTTCATGGTGTCGTTATCCTTGCGCAGTTGCTGGTAGAGTTTCTCTTGCTCAGCGCGGTACTTTCTGAACCATGCAGGTTCTTCTTGGTTACCTACCGATTCTCCGTCCTGACTTCCCTGTGCCTTGCTGTCTGTCTGTCGACTGACAAAGGCTGCTTGTGCTTCTCTCAACGCCTCGATGATTTGCTCGTTGAGCGTCATGGCGTTTTGGTTGTTCGTTTCTTCTTGTGTTTTGTCCATGGTTGTTTCTGTTTTGTTAAGACGAGGCAAAATTATAACGAATTTACGCACCTTGCAAATATTTGTAATGCAAAGTGCGTAAAATTGTGTAATATTCTTTTTTGTTGGGGGAGTGGGTTGAATCAGGGTATCATTTTTGCTTTTCTGAGCAGTGGCATGATATGTGATGGTGTCTCTGGTGAATATCCGCTCATGCCATGCAATCTCGCTGCAAACGTAGAACTAAGTTGAAGTTCTTACAAATAAAGATGGAGTCCTAAATTGGCTCCCAAACGCCCCGTGCCGTTGTCTTCTATTTTTTCACCATTGTAATAAAACGTTGACTTTTCAGTGAATAGTCTGATTTCCTGGATGTAGAGTCCTATTCCAAATCTTTGGGAGAGCATATACTCGATATCTATGGCAAAGCGGGCGCAGAATCCATTCTGTGTATGGTCGTCGGTGATTCCTGTGAATTTGTCCTTTGTTTTCGGACCGTCTTTGACATCTCCATAGCCAAGTCCCAAGGATGCTTTAGTACGCCAATGTTTAGACAGGTCGCGGCCATAGGCGATTAAGGGACCAACGAAATTCTGGGTGAGTTTTCCATCAGGATATTTGGTCTGGTTGTGCATATAGGCAAAGCCGAAACCCAAGCCTTTGGCGTACAAGACTGTGAGTTCGCCTCCCCACTCAAAACCACTTCTCCAATTGTATTTTCCGCTTGGGGTATAGACATTGGAGGCTATCCATGCAGGACCACCAATCAAGGATAGCGTCCTTACTGCTTTCTTTGGAGGAACGGGTGCTTGTGTTGTGGATGTTGGGTCGTTTTCTTGGGCATTGGCCACCATGCTAAACAATGTTAATAACAAAATTGTTAATTTACACTTCATAATTGATTACAATGAATAAAGTTGATAGTTTTTTATTTCACTTCTCTTTTGTAGGTAAAAGATAAGGCAAAATTACAAAAAAAAACTTAATGGAAATCTCCTTTGTGTTTTTTTATTGTAATTTTGTCTTGAAATGATGGTTTTTATGGTCATTGATGGTCTTTATTAAAGACAATTATTTGGTCAACTCCACTCAATACGCATTAATTTTTCATGGACACCGTTTTGCAATTCCTTACCGACTACGGCCTTCTTGGCATGTTCATTTCCGCCCTGCTTGCAGGAACGGTGCTGCCTTTCTCGTCAGAGGTGGTGATGTTGGCATTGGCTGCCGCAGGAGTGAGTCCTGTGGCCTTGCTCGTTACTGCCACGTTAGGCAACACCCTTGGCGGTGTCATCAACTACTGGATAGGCACCCTCGGAAAAGAAGAATGGCTGATGCGTTATCTTCGCACCAACCCTGAAAGGTTGCAACGCGGTATAGGTTATGCCCATCGTTATGGCTACTGGAGCGGACTGCTCGCTTGGGTACCCATTCTCGGGAGTGTCATCTCCGTGGCGCTTGGGTATCTCAGGGTCAACTTCCCCGCCTGCCTCACTACATTCGTTGTTGGCAAATTCACCCGCTACATCATCCTGATGGGCAGCTATCACCTGTTCACGTGACCATTGACCATTGACCATTGATTATTGACCATTGACCATTGACCAATGTTCAATGTTCAATGAACAAAATCGATGAATCGTTTGCACAATCCGCTGAATTCCTCTATCCGTCGGTCTCTGAGGAAAGGCCACCAGCGACGCACATTCTCGCTGCGCTGAATGTCCACATCCACCACAACCACAGCCTCTTCCGACTCGGGAGCGCGGTAAAGCATCTCCCCTTGCGGTCCAGCCACAAAACTGCTGCCCCAGAATTCGATGCCGTTGGTCTGGCCCGACGGGTCATCCTCATGCCCAGTGCGGTTCACCGCCACAACAGGCAGGCCGTTGGCCACGGCATGGCCACGCTGAACAGTGGTCCAAGCCTCGCGCTGACGTTGTTTCTCTTCCTCTGTATCGCTGCTCTCATAACCGATGGCGGTGGGGTAGATGAGCAGTTGCGCACCTTGCAGCGCCATCAGCCGCGCACCCTCGGGATACCACTGGTCCCAGCACACCTGCACACCCAATCGTCCCACCGACGTGTCGATGGGGTGGAAGCCCAAGTCGCCAGGAGTGAAGTAGAATTTCTCGTAGTAGGCGGGGTCGTCGGGGATGTGCATCTTGCGGTATTTGCCGGCAATGCTGCCGTCGCGCTCCATCACCACTGCGGTGTTGTGGTAGAGCCCGGTGGCTCGCCGTTCGAACAGCGATGTCACAATCACGATGCCTAATTCCTTCGCCAATGCCCCATAGAATTCGGTCGAAGGTCCTGGAATGGGTTCTGCGAGGTCAAACTTATCGGTGTCTTCCGTTTGGCAGAAGTAGAGAGAATTGTGGAGTTCTTGCAGTACCACCAGTTCTGCACCAGCCGAGGCGGCCTCACGGATATGCTCTGCCAGGCGTTCCTTATTGGCTGACACATTGTCGGTGCATCTTTGCTGTATGATTCCTATTTTCATGTCTTTGTTGTATTTATTTTCGCTTCTCAAAGCAAAGATAATGCAAATTGAGCGCAGAACGAAATGAACTCGTTCATTTCTTATGCCGAAATGCAGCTTATTTTCGCTTCTCAAAGCAAAGATACACATCTTTATCCAATTTATCTTTCTTTATTTGGTAGTAATTTATTAATTTTGCACACGAATTTGAAAGAATGCGGCCGCAGCATCTGGTTTCGGGTCCCGAAAGAGGGTGTTGCCCATGTTTTGTACATTACAATCCGACACAAAATACACGAAGATAATATGCCGAAAATCTCATTGCGTGGCACGGAAATGCCATCATCGCCTATACGCAAACTCGCTCCACTCGCTGAGGCAGCCAAAAGGAGAGGGGTGAAGGTCTATCACCTCAACATCGGGCAGCCCGACCTGCCTACACCCAAGTGCGCGCTCGATGCCATCAAGAACATCGACCGCAAGATTCTTGAGTACAGCCCTAGCCAAGGTTACCTCAGTTACAGACAAAAACTGGTAGGATACTACAAGAAGTTCAACATCAACCTCACACCCGAGGACATCATCATCACTACCGGTGGTTCTGAGGCGGTGCTCTTCTCGTTCCTCTCATGTCTTAATCCGGGCGACGAAATCATCGTCCCCGAACCAGCATACGCCAACTATATGGCCTTTGCCATCTCTGCAGGAGCCGTTATCCGGACCATCTCCACCACCATCGAGGAAGGTTTCTCACTGCCCAAGGTGGAGAAATTCGAGGAACTCATCAACGAGCGGACAAGAGCCATACTCATCTGTAACCCCAACAACCCTACAGGCTACCTCTACACTCGTCGCGAGATGAACCAGATACGCGACTTGGTGAAGAAATACGACCTGTACCTTTTCTCCGACGAGGTGTATCGCGAGTTCATCTACACGGGGTCTCCTTATATCTCGGCATGTCATCTCGAAGGCATAGAGAACAACGTCATCCTTATCGACTCGGTGTCGAAACGCTATTCTGAATGCGGTATCCGTATCGGTGCCCTCATCACCAAGAACGAGCAGGTACGCAAGGCGGTGATGAAATTCTGCCAGGCACGACTCAGTCCACCACTCATCGGTCAGATTGCGGCTGAGGCCTCTTTGGATTCGCCAGAGGAATACTCTCGCGAGGTTTATGACGAGTATGTGGAACGACGCAAATGCCTTATCGACGGACTCAACCGTATTCCTGGTGTCTATTCCCCCATACCTATGGGCGCTTTCTACACTGTCGCCAAACTGCCTGTCGATGACAGTGAGAAGTTCTGCGCTTGGTGTTTGGAGGAATTCAACTATGAGAACGAGACGGTGATGATGGCACCTGCCGCGGGTTTCTACACCACACCAGGTATGGGACGCAACGAGGTACGTATCGCCTACGTGCTCAAGAAAGAAGACTTGCAGAGAGCCATTTTCGTTTTGCGCAAGGCTTTGGAGGCATATCCCGGAAGAACTGAATAATCCATCTTCCGCACACTGATGAATTTCTCTTACTTCATAGCAAAGCGGTTTTATCAGGATAACGACGGGAAGAAACGATTCTCCCGTCCTGCCATCACTATCGCCATGCTGGGCATCGCCATTGGACTGGCGGTGATGATCATCAGTGTGTCTGTCGTCAAGGGATTCCAGAAAGAGGTCAGTTCAAAGGTCATTGGTTTTGGCAATGACATGCAGGTTTTCAACCTCTCCTATATGGATGAGTACGAGAACTCGCCTATTCTCCTTACCGACAGTTTCCTCAATGTGGTCAAGCGTGTAGATGGGTTGAAACACATCCAGCGCTTCTCTTCCAAGACAGCCATGCTCAAGACCGACGAAGACTTCCTCGGGGTCAACCTCAAGGGAGTGGGAGAGGAGTACGACTTGTCGTTCATAAAGTCTTATATTGTGGATGGAGAGATACCGCAGTTCTCCGATACTGTGGCGAGCAATAGCATCGCTCTATCCACATCGCAGGCCAATAAACTCGGTCTCAAGGTCGGCGACAAAATCTACACCTATTTCATCACCTCCGACAATATCCGTGCGCGTCGGTTGACACTGGCCGCCACCTATTGCACCAACCTGACCGAATACGACAAGACTTATGCCTTCACCGACATTTACACCATCAACCGACTCAATAAATGGACGAACGAGATGGCCACAGGACTGGAGATACAGGTCAATGATTTCGAACGTCTTGAGGCTGTCACGGCCGACATGATGAGTGTCGTGGGGCAGAAGTTGGATGCCAACGGATGTATCTATGGGGCCTTCAGCATCAAGGACCTCGCACCAGGCACTTTCTCCTGGCTTGAGGTCCTCGATATGAATGTTGTCATGATTCTGGTGCTGATGATTTGTGTGGCGTCTTTCACCGTGGTGTCCGGACTGCTCATCATCATGCTGGAGCGAATCCATGTCATCGGAACGCTGAAAGCCCTTGGAACATCCGACTTCCAGATACGCAAGATTTTCTTCTATTTCGCCTTGATGCTTGTGGGAAAGGGAATGGTCATCGGCAATGTTGTCGGTTTGCTGAGTTGCTTTTTGCAGAAGCAGTTTCATTTCGTCAAACTTGATTCCGAGACTTATTATATCGATGCTGTGCCTATCGAGTTCAACTGGTGGTACATCATCGGCGTCAACATCCTTACACTGGTGGTGTCAGCTATCGTCATCTTCGGCGGGTCGCATCTTATTTCTGTCGGCAAACCGACAAATGCCATGAGATTTGAATAGGGCTGATTTTTCTCTAGATGCTCTAGATTTTCTAGATGCTCTAGATATTCTAGATTTTCTAGATATTCTAGATATTCTAGATTCTCTAGATTATTCATATTCCTTTTTTGCGTTGAAGCAGGGGCAGGCTTTGGCGGCGAAATCCCGATGTCCATAGACATGCGCCTGGGGAAACTGTTCCTTGAGCGTGTGGATGAGGTGGAGTAGGGAGGCCTTCTGGTTTTCCGTGCGTGTGTCGCAGGGCTGTCCGTACTCGTCCAAACCTCCGATATAACAGATGCCGATGGAGTGGCGGTTGTGGCCGGCGCAGTGTGCGCCTTGTTCTGTCAATGCGCGCCCTGTCTCTATTGTGCCGTCGATGTCCACCACATAGTGGTAGCCGATGCACCTCCAGCCACGCTCACGATGCCAGCGGTCGATGTCGGCGGCATGGAAGTCCATGCCCGCACGTGTGGCGGAGCAATGGACGATGATTTCTGTGATGTTTCTCATGGTGATATTAGTTTTTACTGAAGTTTCGGTAGTTATAAAAAGGAGTTAAATAGGGAGTTAAGCCAGCAGTGCTGGCTGGAAGTTAAGCACTTTCGTGCTGGACGATACTACTTAATTAAGAGTTAAGAATTAAGAGTTAAGAAAATAACTATTGTCCTGCGCGTAGCGCATAACTCCCAAGAGCGAAGCGAGTTTACTTCCATTTTTACTTCCGTTTTTACTTCCGAAAGCTGAAGATTATACTTATGTGGTAAGGTCTTTAAGGTCTTTAGGGTCCTTAAGGTCTTTAGGGTCCATCATTTGCCTCATTTCGCTTCTGAACTCCACGAGTTTGCTCTTGATGTAGAGCGCCACGCCGAAGATGCTGCCCGAATAGACCAATGCCTGGGCGATATAGACCAGCACTCCGTTGGCAATGTCGTAGTCGTTGAGGAAGAAGGAGAGAAAAGCCAGGACGATGCCGCTTGCCAGCATCGCCAAAGCACTTGAATAAGTGATTAGTTCTTTAGTGTGTGTAGTCATATCTTAACATCTTGTTGCTTGATAGTTCAGCCAGTCGAGAGAGGAACCGGCGCCGACAGTGACAGTCAGGCGAAGGTCATTGTTGAGGATACCCCTTGCAAAGGCAATGGGAGTGTCGGTGTTGCATCCGCTGAATGGCATTGTGGTGCCTCCTGCTTCGAAAGTCACGTTGCCTGTGGCTCGTGCTTGTATATTACCCTTACCCAATGACACAATTCCAGTGGATGGCGTCTTGAAGGTCACTGAGGAACTACCGTTGTTGACAATCTTGCCTCCTGCCGCAGTCACACCTGAGGGGATGTCCCAACCGCTCAGGTCTGCGTCGGTGAGGTTCCACGCGCCCATGTTCGCTTCCGTGAAGGGGTTGCACTGGCCCATCTGCGCAGCGATGCCCCATCCACCTGATGCGATAAGGCGGTCTGCTTGCGCTTGTGAGGCGTAAGCCCCACCGATGTAGATGCCCTCAGCCCTCAGTTCTGAGACGATGTCGTCAATCGAACCGTTGTCCATCATGTACTGGATATGCGCCCCATGCAGACTGATGTGGAAAGGCGCGCCTCCGTAGGTGTTGGCGATGTTGCGTAGGTAGGCCGTGTCGCATACTGTGGCCGATGTGCCTCCTCCGATGTACCAACCTATCATACCACGGAAACCACGGCTGCGTACGGTGGTGCCACTGACGAGTGTCAGCAGGGAGATGCACAGGCGGTTGTCGGGGATGTAGGCACGTGCCATAGCCATCAGCTCCGCAGCCGTGGAGCGAAGGCACACACCAAGTCCCAGTTGCGCACACGACTTGAAGAACTCTCTGGCCGTTGATGGGTGGTGGTTGTAGCAGGCGAAGTCGGACTGGTAGGTCACGTCGTCGAGAATCTCATCAAGAGTCATCGAACTGATTTGCAACCCCTTGTAGGTGTTGTTGAACTCATTGCCGAAGCATTCAGGCACATTATTGATGGTCTGTCCGTGGGTGATGATGTACTCGCCGTCTGCGGTAGCGTGAGCGTTTGCCTCCACCATACCGAAGCCCAGACGGGCGGCTAAGAAGTTGTCCTCCACCGATTGTGAAGGGATGCCTTTCGACTCACCGAATAGGATGAAGCCGTCGGGTTTCCAGTGGTAGAAGTAGGGTTGGGAGAGGATGGGCAAGTCTGTCAGGGTCGTCTTCTGTTGCAGTTCGTCGATGTCGCCCTGTATACGGGCCACTGCCTCGGGGTCGAGTGTCTCGATGACTGCTTTGGACGCCTCCATCTCGTTCTCCAACTTCGTCAAGCGGCCTGTGATGGGGTCTTCGATGGTCATGGAGAAATGCAGGGTGGCCGACGAATCGACGCACTTGTTCGTAGAGGTGTTGATGTAGAAATAGTGCGCATCGTCGCCGCTGTTGTTTTTCTGATAAGGTCGGGATGTGGAAGTGATGATGCCGAAGAACACGTTTGGCGACGTGATGGTGAGGTCGATGGAGTCGGGCAGCATCAAATCCATGATTTTACCCGAAGTCACCGGAAATGGTTCGCCCACCGTCTCGAGGTCGTTGGAGAGGTCGATAGCCACCGAGGTCTTCAACTTGCCGTCGTCGTTTACCGGCAGTGTTCCTTTCACCACGGTCAGTGTGCCACCGCCCACACCCCTGAAGCGGAACGACCTGATTCTATAGCCTCTATAGGTCTTGTTGGTGTTGTCGCGGCCCACAGGGAAACGGTAGATGTTGGCGGGTTGTGAGGAGATGCCTGAACCGGAATTCACGTTCAGAAAAGACGAGGCGAGGACGTCCCTTACCTGCCAGTCCCTGAGCAGCGTGTTCACTCCGCTCTCGAAGTCTGTCATCTCCTGTGGTAGTTCCTCCAGTGTTCCGATGTTTTCCTCCACCTCTGTCATGCGTGTGCTGAGAGAGGCGATGGCGGTGTTCTGTGACGTGATAGCCGTTTCTGCATTCGTGAGACGTTCATTCAGCGAAGGGTTTCCGCTTCCGCCGAGCACCGCTGCCACTGCCGCGTCAATCTGAGAGCCTGTGTGGCTGCTCTCATAGCCCAATGTTGTGTTTGCCATAATTGGTTGTTTTTTGTTGTTCTGTTTTTTGGGAAGTCGTTTTTTCGTTTATTCGTTTTTTTCGTTTAATCGTTTAATCGTTTAATCGTTTAATCGTTTTTCGTTATAACGTTATTTCGAAGGTTGAAGGGGGCTTAAATGCTTTTCCAAAGCTTTCAGCCTTGAGTAAGCCTCCGTCTCCCCGATGATGTACTTCGGTGTGTCGTAGGGCTTGTCGAGCTTGAACTCGTAGCCGATGATGCGTGAGGTCTTGCTGCCGTTCTTGAGCCCTCCATGCTCCACCGTCACCCTCGCGCCCTCCAAAGGCAGCAGAAACCAGTGATAGCCATTATTCACGAAGAACTGCCTGCCTCCCGAGATGAGAGACTCACCCCCCGACGTCATGAAAGGAATCGGCATCACGTGCCAAACCCGCACCTGCTTTCCCTCCGAATCGTTGAAAGGCAGGGTACGCAGGCTGCCAGCCTGCGACAACTCCTCCTGCGACTGCAAGTCTGCCCAACCGTCCTCCGTGTGGAACATCCACTCGCTCATCATCTCGCAGGTGAACACGAACTGACCCTCGTCCATCGCACGCAGATACTCCACTGCTGCCTCCAGCAGTCTCGCCTCCGCGCTCTCTACTAAGCCCAGCGACGACATCGCTCGCACGTCCCAGTTCAGCAGCGTAAAAGGGTCGCCCAAACCCGGACACAGCGTCTCGTTCGGAAGTTTCGCGCCGTAATCGTCATTACGAACCAGCGTGAACTCACCCGTCGAGGTATCGAACGAGACGTCGAACGTCATACCCGCCAAGAGAAAACCAGGGGTGTGGCCGAACGACTGCTCGATTTCCTCTGTTGTGGCACCTGCGTCAGTTTCCGTCATGAACCTCACTTGCAGCGTCTCGCCGGGCTTCACGTACTTCCCCTTGAAAGGGAAATCCGCGCCGTCTATCGTCCTGCACTTCAGCCTGTACTCCGTCCACTGCCACGATGTCCTGCTCCCGTCCTCATGCTCCTCCTTCGTCTGACGCTGCGCCTTCTCCACGTCCGTCACCACAAGCACGCACTGGGGGTGTATCTGCTCGAACACCACCGCGCGCTCCACCCTCTGGCCTGCCGACAGACCAGCGAGACTTATCCGCCCGTCCTCGATGTCGAAATCCGCATCCGACGCGGCATCCACTGGAATCATCAGCCTGTTCTCACCAACGCTCCATATCGACGAGGGATTGTCGTAGTCCGCGCTGAACCACGACAGCGGAACGGATGTCACTTCCAGACCCTTGCTGACCAGAGCGCCGCCCCATTCTGAACCGTGGAAAAGCAGTGTGTAAGCCGAACCCACACCGAAGCCCTGCGGAACGCTCCCGTCAAAGGCGAACATATAGTACTCGGCCTCGCCCTCATCACTCATACCGGGATTGAAGGTCACATCGTAAGCCGAGCCGTCATACACCAACTTGCAACCGCACGACAAAGCCTCCGCGTTCACCGACACCGTGCCGCTGCCTATCGACTTCAGGCCGTTCATGTAGATACTGCCCTCCGCCACACCGAAAGTGGCGCGCACGCTCAGCGTGTAAGTACCCGCTGACAAACCCACACTGCCGTCAAGGTGCAGACCCGTCCGGACAATACCAGAGCCGACCATGTCAACATCCACCGACGACGAAGCCAGCACAACCGCCGTATCGCCCGGCTTGCTCGCCAACAGACTCAAGGCGACGCTTCCCTTGCCAACGCTCGTCTCGCCGTTCACCATACGGGCCCTGAAGTCGATGTTACCGCCCAAAACGCACTCCGAGGCGTTCAGCAGTTCAAGCGAACCCAGTTCAGCCGAGTACAAGTCACGCTCACCCGAACCCCGCCCCAGTGTGTAAATCTCCCTCACACCGCCGCCGTGCAGCATACCGAGCGTCACCTTCTTCGTCCCGTCAACGAAACCAGTCATCCCACTCGGCACCCTCGTAGAAGTTATCTCACCCGTTTCCGTCACCGCAAACCTCAGCGACTTCCTGTAAGTGCTCGGCACGTTGCTCGTGCCGCCGAAAGCGAAGATGGAGTTCGCGTACTCCTGCGTGTCGTTCTGTACGCTCATCCGCTCCACATTCACCCCAAGACGGAAAACGTATGGCTCGCCTGCACCCTCGCACTTGCCGAAATGGAGGATGCCGTCCTTGACCCACCACTCCGTCTCGTAAGCGTCAGAGATGGCCTTCAGCGCCGACAGCATGTCAATGCCGCCATAGACGATGCACTTGCGCTCCATCGCCTTCTCAGCAGTAATCTCTATCGGGTAGAGACCGCCATCGACAGCATTGAAACAATCCACACCTGCGAGGAAGGCGTTGTCCACGATAGCCTTGGTATGATTCTCCAGCGTGTCCGTCAGCACCCAGTTGGTCTCCTTGCGGACAGCAACTCCCCTCCCATCTAAGGGGAGGGGTAGGGGTGGGGTGTCATACCCCGAAGTCACAACCGCGGGCAACGTATGCACCTTGTTCCGCAGAGCCATATACCCCGCCTCCATCCTCAACGTGTAGTCATAGCCGCCCGTGGTCGGGTTCCAGGCAGGCATCTGCTCCTCCGTCACCACGAACCGTCCGAACAACTCATCCTCGCACCAGTCGCCAACAGCGAAATACACAGCCTCCGCCAGCGTGAACACCAGCTCGATGCAGTCCTCCTCCATCAGCTTGAACACACGTTTGGATTCCGGTGTGATGGGAACGGACAGGAACTCGTCCGACCCCCTCATGATATTGATATATGCCGATTCTCTCTCCTTCATATTTTCGAAAAATATAGGTTAATGCCCCCTGTCTGTCGGGTTGGGTTCAACAAGTCTCAGTGAGAATCTCGCCACCTTTCCACGGTACTGCGTGTATTGCGCACAACTCTGATAGAGGCAGTGATAGACCACTCCCTCCTGGTATTTGGTGCTGATGTTTACTATGCCCGTTGCCAACACGTCCTTGCAGAATGAGGCATATCGGGAGTAGAATAGACTGACAGTTGGTGCGTAAAGACTGAGTCTCAGTGTCAGCTCCCGTTCTTTCAGCCTCGGATGGGTAGTGATATACTGACGGCCATGCTCCAGCCGGCTCTCGTTGCTCACGAAGTCCTTGACCGGAGCAGGTGTCATCAGTGCAGACAACCCGCTACTGTCCATTCCTATCCCCCATGTTGTCCAGGCATCCTGCCCGTTGATATAAAGTTCTCCGTTCATTTTATTTCATTGACAATTGACCGTTGACCATTGACCATTTTTATTATTGACAATTGACCGTTGACCATTGACCATTTTTATTATTGATGATTGACCAATGTTCAATGTTCAATGGTTAATGTTCAATGGTTAATGTTCAATGGTTAATGTTCAATGGTTATAATTTTTCTCGTATCTGCTCCAGTTTTCGGTCCATCGACGGAAGGTAGCCGCTGTTCTTCGCTATCGTCTCCAAGTACTGGCTGCAATGCCATACCACATCGTTCATCTCACCCATCAGCGTGTAAGTGTCATTGCTGGTGGCGGCGATTCTCGTCACGTCCTCCGACTGCCGTTCCACGATGTCCGACAAACGCATCGTCTGCAGCTGGATAGCAGTGAAGCGCCCGCTCAACTCACTGCCCATCTCCTGGCTCATGCTCCTGAAACTGCCCTTCGTCCCTTCTGCCTCTCGAGAACTGCTCTCATATCCTGTCAGTTGGGCAATCTGGTCGCGTTGCGCCAAGCCTCGCGCCACCAAAGCATCGTACTCTGACTTGTAACGAGCTATCTCTGACGTCGTCAACGTTCCCGACTGCAGACGCTCTGCCCAACTGCCGTACCAAGCCTCCAACTCCTTGTCTATCGTGTTGCCGACGACCATGTTCAGCAATGAACGCTGCATCATCTCGGCAAAACGGTCGCTGAAGTCAGATGCGTCGGCATCCATGTCCATCAGCGTACTGACGAAATCATCACGCAACGACTGGAAAGAGGTCTGCGTCAGGTTCTCGTTGATTTGTTCTGTCAATTCCTCGATTGTACCTGCCAGGTCCGCGTAGCGCTCCCAGTACTCGCTCTTGTCATAATCGCCTTGACTCAGGATGCTCGCCCAGATGTCGGTCAACTTGGTGCGGATTTCGTCCATCTCCTCAGGCGTGAGGGCATAGAGCGAGTCCAGACTGTTGACATTCCTTCCGAGCAAAGCCGAGATGCGCGCGTAGGCATCGTCACCTAAGTTGAACTTCTTGGCGTTGGAGTGGTGAGCACCGTGGTAACCCATCTGCGCCATCAGAATCTCCATCGTCTGCTCGATAATCCGACGCTGGTCGGCCAACGCTGCTTGGAAGGTGTTGACGGCCGATGCGCCGTTCTGCCTGTCCATCGTCTCCTTCAGGCGTTCCACTGCCTGTGTCAACCGTTCGTTGCTCTGTGTGTTTCGCTCCGTCACACGAGCCACTTCCTTGGCATTGCCGCCGTTGCCGATACCAATCAACTTGCCCCACGACTGGAAACCTTTCACCACACCATTCAACGCACCCACCACATCGCCACTTGCCAATCTACTCACAGTTCCTGTAAACGACGCCGAACCCTCCGCAAACTGATGAACTGCCTCACCGAACGCACTGCCGCCAAGTCCCATGGTATCCACCAAGTCGCCCAACGACTGGATGTTCGTGTTCACACCCTCGATTATCTCCAATGGTGAACCGCTCAAGAAACTGAACACATCCTTCCATCCGCCCATCTGCCCCAACTTGTCCTCAAGGCTCGATGCTTTCCCCGCATCTCCACGCTCACGGGCCTCTTTCAACGCACGCTCTAATTGTTTCCGCAAACCTAAGTTCGGAAGCAACGACTCCCAGACATTGCCTCTTGACGTGATTTGTTCCGTAATCTCGTCAATCTTCTCGCGAAGCAGCTGGGCGTTTGCCTCGGTGATGCCTTTGGCGTTCAGGGCTTCCTCCAGTTTCGAGCGCAGGTCAGCCAAGAACACCGTCGAGTGTCTCCCGATATCGGAGAACACGTCGTCCCAGTCGAGGCTTGCCTGCAGTCCTTTCATGTCGAAGGTCTCTAAGGCTTTCGCCTCTTTCTGCAGTCGCTCACGGAGTAGGGTGTCGAGTTTCTTGTTCTCCACGATGTAGGCATGTTCACGGGCTTCGGCGAAGACGGCTTCCTCCGTTTCCGTCAAGTTTCCACCACGTAGACGGAGAATCTCATCGTGCGTCCGTTCGATGGCGGCGAGACGTACCGCGCGGTCGTGTTCCAATTGTTTCACTTTCCGCTCGGTCTTGTCTTCCATCGCCTTGATGTCGGCAGCCTCGGTCTGCTCGCGAAGCCGAGCAATCTTCTGGGCAATTTGCTCCTCCGTAGAGATGGGTTTAGACACGTTTCCGCTTGTCCTCACCTTTTTGTGCTTTTTCCTAATGGTCAATGGTGAATGATCAATGGTCAATGGTGAATGGTCAATGTTCAATGGTCCATGTTCAATGGTCAATGTTGAAACCCCTTCCTTATTCAGTGCTCTGCGGGCCTTGTCTAAGTTGGCTTTGGCGGCCTTCCATTCGTCTTCGCTGCCGTTGCGTGCCTTGCGTTCGGCTTCCGCTAACTCACGGTATTGAGCCTTCAAGGCTTCCACCGTCTCACCGTGGCTCTTCACGCGTTCGCGTTGCAGCCGCTTGTATTCCTTCTCTGCTACGGCATACTCGTTCTTCGCGTTGCCGTAGTCGAGATAGACACCCAAGGGTATCTGGTAGTTTGGTTCGCGTGTTTGTTTCGCCAGTTCGGCTTGCATCCGAGCCATCTGTTGGTTCAGTGCCTGCTGCGCTCGTTCCAACCTTTTTCTCGCCTCTTCCAATGGGTCAATGAGGGCTTGAGTCAGTTCTTTCATGACCTTCTCCACCTCACGCTGTAGTTGTTCGGTGTGGTTTTGGTGTGTAGTCTTGGTTTCTTTCATGGTTTGTCTCGTTGTCTCGAAAAACTATTTGCAAAATAAGTCATTCCTCATGGGGATGTTTGCATTTCCGTAATGCAGATATCCTTTTCGGTATTCATTTTCTTTTACATTCGGGGGAATAAGGGTTGTTCTATTGTTCTGCAGTCCAAGAAGTGGCAGTTGTAGAAACATTCTGTCTTCTCGATAGAATCATGATTTTTCATGTTTTGTAAAATAAAATTCTTTCAGTTGAGGCAGTGTTTTTCTTTTTTTTGTACATTTGCATTCAGATTAGATTAATGATGAGAACAATTCCATACATCTTGTTTTTGTTTTCTGTTCTTGTCTTCACAGCTTGCCAGAAAATATCTCCTTCTGCCGTTAGCAACCAGTCTTCAACCACCCCTCATCAACTCGTGGTTTCGACTGATAATGCCAACTTTGTGTCGGATTACTCTCCAATGATGTCTGCCACGATGCCGAGGGTGGATATCTATTCTGATGACCGTCAAATGGATTTTGTCACGCAGCCTAAGGATAAGAAATGGGGATACACCTCATGCTCCATATCCGTTGCTGACGGTGGAGTATCGGAGATGGACTCTGTTTCTGCCCGCGTCAAGGTTAGAGGCAATTCTACTGCTCGTTTTGACAAGAAACCCCTCAGAATCAAATTTGATGAGCCACAATCCATGCTTGGCTTGCATCAAAATGCGAAATTTAAGGAATGGCTCCTTTTGGCTTGTTATAAGGACTGGTCGATGCTGAGAGATGCCTGTGCTTTCTATCTGGCTCATTTAATGGGCGATGAATACGTTTCAGATTTCCGATTGGTGAATGTCTATATCAATGACAATTACTGGGGGGTGTATCTGTTGTGCGAACAGCAACAGACAGGTCCTGGCAGGGTGGACATCACTCTACCTGACGATAACTACCGAGGAACTGACATCGGTTATTTTGTGGAATTCGATGGCTATTATGAGAGGGAGTCAGAGATGAATCAGTTTACCATTGATTATGGGACTTTGCTCATGTATCATCATACTCCTTTCAGCCGTTTCCAGAATGGTTTCACCATTAAGAGTGACATCTTTTCTGAGGAGCAAAACACTTTCATACAGAATTACATGCAGAATGTGTTCTGCATCGCTTACGAGGCCATTTACAATGAAGTGTATTATGAGTTTGACAGCACATTTACCACCATCTCCTTATCCGACACCCAGACCAATTCCTATGAGACGGTCAACAAGGTCATCGATGTGGATTCATGGGTGAATGCCTATATCCTTGCCGAGTTGACATGCGACATCGATATTGCCTGGTCAAGTTTCTATATGGATGTGGATTTCGGTGAGAAAGGGAAGAAGAAATTGGTGTTCGAGGCACCTTGGGACTTTGATTCTGGTTATGACAACATCATCGTAAGACGTGAAGACAGGGGATTGTTTGCTTCCTCAATAGTGGTTGATATTAATAATCGTCTTTGTGTCAACCCTTGGCTTGCGCTTCCCTTCAGGTCTCCTTGGTTCAAAAGTTTAGTGAGAGATAAGTTCAATGCCATGGTGGAACAGAAGGTTTTTGATAAAATCTATCAATATATTGATACCGTATCAGAATCCTATACCGATGATTTTGCGGCCAATGATAAGAAGTGGAAGTATGTGGGTCATCCTCGTAAATATTTGAATCAATGTCGGAATCCGAGGGCTAAAAAATGCAAGACGCAAAAGGAAGCCGCTGATTATATGAAACGATGGCTGGAAAAAAGGGTCTCTGATTTGTCGTATATATTCAACACGTTCGAATAAAAAACATCCGTGGCAACCGCCACGGATGATTTGTTTCTACGGACTTTTGGGACTATGAGGACTGGCCGCAACTGCGGCCTAGGGGCAGACCATCGCGTTCCCCATCCTTTTCTTCTCTACTCCTTACCCATAAAAAGAAAAGTGTTTTTGTTGTGATTATTCGTGTATAATGTGTAACTTTGCAAAAAAAAAACAAGTAAGAATCATGACAGCATTTCAACTTAATGCAGAACTATATCGCGCCATGGGCGAGATAGCCGACGACGAAACGTTGATGGCCAAAGTCTTGAAATACGTGAAGAAACTGGCCGCCACAAAGAAATCCGACCCTACTCTAATGACTGAGGAAGAATTCTTTGCCCGTGTGGATGAGGCTAAAAAGGGAGCATCAAAGCGTTTTGAAAGCATAACTGAGTTAGACCAATTCATTCGCAGTCTATGAGCATGTATCATGTTGAGATTAAAGAACAAGCTCTGGCAGACTTGCAACATTTGCTGAAAAATGAACCTAAAGCCTATCAGAAAGCTCTAACACTGATTGCGGAACTCTATGAGCATCCTCGTACTGGAACAGGAAAGCCTGAACCTCTTTCTGGTGACCGCACCGGACAATGGAGCCGACGCATTACGAAGAAACATCGACTCGTTTATGAAATTCGTGACATGGAGGTGATTGTAATTGTACTTACCGCTTACGGTCATTACAACGATAAATAGCCTTCTTACATCATTGACTTAGCCCAAGCGCTGTTAAACATTGAATACTGCTAGGGACTGCTGTCTCAAAGATTTATTATTCTTAGACATACAAATCATCCGTGGCAACCGCCACGGATGATTTGTTTCTACGGACTTTTAGGACTATGAGGACTGGCCGCAACTGCGGCCTGGGGGCTGATCATCGCGTTAGTTATTTCTAAAAAAGCCGTGAAAAAGTTTGGAATATAATTAAAAAAGTTGTTAATTTGCATCCGAAAAATGAATGGATTCACAATTCATGAATCGTGAATTGATATTGTATGGAAAAGAGAAACAAAGGAATACGTCCGCAAGATATTGTGATTATTCTTAAAAAAATGACGTCTTCTGGAAAGACGATGCTGAATAAGGATATAGGTTCCTCTCTAGGAATCAGTCCTGCCGAGATTTCGTATGCAATGGAACGATGCCGTGTGGCACAATTGGTTGATGCCACTAAGTCAAGGATTAATACCCTTGCATTGAAGGAATTTTTGGTGTATGGTTTGAAGTATGTGTTCCCTGCTGTATTTGGCAGGATGATGAGAGGGGTGCCAACGGCTGTATCAGCTTCACCCATTAAGGAACATATCGTTCAAGGCAATGATGTTTATGTTTGGCCCTACAAGAAAGGTACGGTTCGTGGTCAATCTGTGAGTCCATTATACAGAACCGTTCCTGAGGCTGTTGCCAACGATGAGGAACTGTATCGTCTGTTGGTGATTGTTGACGCGTTGCGGATGGGGCGAATGAGAGAACGGGAAATCGCTATAGTGGAATTAGATAAAGCATTCGAGAAGTATGGACAGAACGAATCTTGAAAGATTGCAAGATGTGGCTGATGGACTTGATGAGCTGAACGATAAAGTCGTGTATGTGGGTGGTTCTGTGACTCAATTCTACGTGAATGATGATGCTTTTTAGGAAGCACGTCCCACGATGGATGTGGATTGTGTGGTGGAGTTAATGTCGTATAGTGAATATGAAGAGTTCAATGAGTTTCTGCGGAAGAAGAAGTTTGAAGAGGACAAAAGGGAAGGCGCTCCGATTTGCCGTTGGCTATATAAGGGTGATATGATAGACGTGATGCCCACAGATGAAAAATTCTTGGGCTTCACCAATAAATGGTATAATCCAGGTATCTTACACAAAGAGAGATACACACTTCCCAATGGACGAACGATATACATTATGCCTGTCCTGTATTTCTTGGCAACCAAGATAGAGGCCATTAACTCACGAGGTGGTGAGGATTTGCGAGTCTCTCACGATTTTGAGGACGTTATCTATGTGCTGAATTACTGTCCTGACATTATTGAACGATTCAACAAAGAGACTAACGAAACCTTGAAGAACTACCTGAAAGAAATGTGCCGGAAATTCTTGAAGCGCTCCAATATCCAAGAGGAGACCGAATGCGCTTTACCATTGGGAGAGACGGATCGTGTTGATGTCATCTTTGAGATATTGCAAGCATTTGCGTCAGCGAGTGGATGAGATTGCTGGTCAAAAGTCTGTAGAGTCCGTAGCGCATAACAATCCGTCGCTGGCGACGGATAAAACTCCTTGCCTCCTCATCTCCTTAGACATAAAATCATCCGTGGCAACCACCACGGATGATTTGTTTCTACGGACTGTCCATGTTCAAAAATGCGATTAAGCGAGGGCAGAGCCAAGCTTGCTTGAGCTATGCCGAGCGTGAGCAATTTAGGCGAAGCCAATGGTCCATGTTCAAAAATGCGATTAAGCGAGTGCAGAGCCAAGCTTGCTTGAACTATGCCGAGCGTGAGCATTTTAGGCGAAGCCAATGTTCAAAAATGCGATTAAGCGAGTGCAGAGCCAAGCTTGCTTGAGCTATGCCGAGCGTGAGCATTTTAGGCGAAGCCAATGGTCAATGACCTAAAGCCTCACCTTCCTGCCATTATGGATATAAATGCCTTTCGCTGTCGGCTTGCCACTGAGCTTGCGCCCATCAATGGAATACCATTGATCATTGACCATTGACGATTGACCGTTGACCATTTCTTCACTAATGTCCACAATTCCGCTGGCCTCGTCGTTATCGAAGTTGAGGACGAAGGCGTTGATGCCGTTGGGGGCATTGAGGTCGCCAGCAGTGATGCCATTCAATTGGAACCAGGCACGGAAGGCACCGATTGTCATGGCAGTGCTGGGATAGTAGAGCGTGTTGTCAGCACCGAGGAAGAGCAATGACTTGTCCTCTCCGCCTGTTTTGTAGCGGCTGTAGGAACCTTGGAAACTCACTGTTTCATCCAGGCTGGTGATGGCTGTCGGAGTGGCAGCATTGACCGTGACACCATAGAACGTCGGGGACACGATGCTTGACACAGTGCCTTGTAGCGTCAGTTCACCCAACTCCATGATTTCATTCACATTATTCTCCTTCACCTCGAAGCGGAAGTATTGGTACGTTCCCTGCAAGTCGGCGGCGATGTCGTAGTCCTTCGACACTGAATTCTCATGAGGCAATTCGTCATCCCTGTTCACCCTGCTATTACGGCTGTCAATCACCGTCCATACGTCGGTGCTGTTCACCTTGGCTTGCAACGACCACTTCGCAGGATTGCGATCAATACTATTCTGTAAATCATTGCCTGTGGTCAGGGTGTAGCCAGTCACACTGACGGGTACAGAGGTCATGAACTCGCAGAACCATACGCCATCCACCTTCTGGTCAAAGCTCGTGCACCATTTCTTCGTCGGTTTGCCATCGACAAGATGGCTATGGTCCTCTCCTTCGAAGCCTCCTGTACCATCTGTGGCTCTATAAGTCAGTGTGCTGGCATCGGCACTGATTTTTTTCACGATGTAGGGTTTGCCAGCCTCAATCGTGTTGGCATCCACGAAGTCGAGCGTGAGGGTTTTCGTGGCAGCGTCGTAACCGGTGCTGCATTCCGCACTGTTGTCCAAAGTCATCACCGTGGCTCCGGCAAGCGGTGTGCTGGAGAAATCGCTGACGTCGAACGGCAGGCAGAGCGTATTCCAGTCGCCATCCATGTAGAGCGTGCGACCGTGGAGAGTGACATCAAGGGAACTGATATCGGGTGCTGTGCCATCGTTTGCGGTGTGGTTTGCAGGGTCAGCGTAGGCAGCAATCAGGGCGGTGTTGTCACGGCAGTCGTCAAGACGGAGGGCGCTGGCATCAAGTATCGCGCCATCCATGTCACCATTAACCCCAACTCTATATCCCACGCCGATATTGAAGGCGTTGTTGCCCACAAGGCAACTGTGATAGGTGTTGTCGGTTAAGATTGTATTATTATCATATCCCACGATGGCGCCAGCATCTGTGACGGCAGGCACGACGGCACCCTCGGCACGGCAATTTTTGATGAAACTTTGGTTGAACCCCGCGATGCCGCCGAAATATTTGAGGTTGCTGATACCGTCTTTCACGGTGATTGTGACCGCACTGGTGCAGTTGCTCACGGTGCTACTATAATAAACGCCATAGATTCTGCGATAAGAATTAGCCCCCACGATGCCACCGAAATCTTTAGCATCGTTCCTTACAGCGTGAAGGGCGACGTCGGCTCCTACATGACAATCCGTGACTGTGCCACCCCCAGTTGTCCCCACGATGCTACCGATTTTTTCGAGTCCTGTGATGCGGGCATCGGCAATGGTGACACCGCTTACTTCCGCATTGGCGCCTATCTGACCAAAGAGGCCTTGACTGCCATCGATGGATTCATAACCTCCCCGATAGATGCGGATGCCGCTGATGGTGTGGCCATCGCCTAAGAAATGGCCGAGGAAGGGGCGGTCGAAGTTGCGATTGTATATACCGATGGGTGTGTAGTTCGTCTCCTGACTTGTGGCGTCATCCCATGCTGTGGTGTGGGCATAGTTGAGGTCGTTCATCAGTCGGAAATACTTGTCTGCATAGTCGGCGGTGCCGTCATTGACCCGCTGTGCCAGCAAATCGAGATGATCGGTGGTGTAAATCAGGTATGCCGTTTCCCAGCTGCTGCCATCGCGACCTTGCTCATCCCAGTCGGTAGGTACGGGAGCGGCCACAACGGTGGCATTAGCGGCGGGCATGGTGAAGGTGTTTCCGCTGAGGCAAAAACCATCCACGATATAGCAATAGGGATTGTCTGTCGTGGCATCGTCCATTCCTCCGCTCAGGGTGATGTTGGTGCCTGCCTTGTAGTAATCGGTCTCGCCATCACTGCTGGTGGGTGGTGTCACGACAGTGATTCCCTCGGGCAGCGTCAAGGTATAAAGCGTTTCTAAGGCGATGGTGACGGTGACATCAGCAGCGGGCATCCTGAAGGTATTGCCAGAAATGGCTCCGCCATTGACCGAGTAGCCAGCATTAAGATAGCCTATAGGGGGTGTTCCATCCAATCCTCCGCTCAGGGTGACGGTGGTGCCGGCCTTGTAGTAATCGGTCTCGCCATCGCTGCTGGCGGGTGGTGTTGAAACTGTGATTCCGTCGGCCAGTGTCAAGGTATAGAGCGTTTCTAAGGCGATGGTGACGGTGACATCAGCAGCGGGCATCCTGAAGGTATTGCCAGAAATGGCTCCGCCATTGACTGAGTAGCCATCATTAAGATAACCTATAGGGGGTGTTCCATCCAATCCTCCGCTCAAAGTGACGGTAGTCCCTTGTTTGTAGTAGCCGTTTCCTCCATAGGTGACAGTGGCTGTTGCAGTGGCGCTGATGCCTTCGGCGGGCGTCAGGGAAAAGAGAGGCACTGCTCCGTCGTTGTCGGTGATGTCCGCGCCGTTACACCCGAAGCCTGTGGTGGCTGTGCCTTTCGTGCAGTGTGCATAGTAGTTGCGGGCAAAGTTGGTGTTAGTATATAAACCTGCGATGGCGCCAATATACTGTATTCTGTCATTGAGTGTCGCGCCGAATACAAAGTTGTCTGTCAGAGTAGCATCTTTACAGTAGCCGGTGATACCACCGTGGTCATATACAACATTGGTAATGGAGAACGACAGTGTGGCGGCACTGGTGCAATGGCTGACCGTTCCTATAAGGTAGCCCACGATGCCGCCACCATGCTGGTTGTTTCCACTGAGAAACAGTGCCACGTCGTCCTTCACATGGCAGTTGGTGATGGTGCTGTTCCCATCGGCTTTGCCAGCGATACCGCCAAGGTGTGGAGAGCCCGTATTACTGTTAATGTAGATGCGTGTGTCGGCTAAAGTAATGTCTTTCACAAGGTCACCATTGCTGATGTAGCCGAAGAGTCCACCGTATGTCACGGACGAAGATCTCGAATCAGCGCGGATACCGCTGATGATGTGGCCGTCGCCATCGAAGGTGCCACAGAATGGATGGTCGCCGTTACCGATGGGAGTGAAGTTGTTTTCCTGACTGTTGCTGTTCCATTCGGTGGTATAGCTATAGTCGATGTCGTTGGTGACCTTGAAGACAATGCCTTGGAAGTTGTTGCCGCCATTCACTGCGGTGGCCAGTTGGTCGAGGTCGGTGGTCGAGGAGATGAGCAGCGGGCTGGCAGCCGTACCATTGCCTTTCCATGCCACCTTCATGAACGCCTTGGACGCGGTGGTGAAAGCGTCGCAGTTGTTGTCGCCAGCGATGGAGGCTCTCACCCAGTAGGTGCCAGGAGTGGTAGGTACGGTGGAGGTGTAGGTGCCGTTCTCGGCTGTGGCGTACTGGTAGGTGATGGCACCGCTGCTGAGGTTGTTGCCAGCGCAGGAAGGTGAAATCGTCTTGTCGCTGCCGTAGCAGGGTTCGACGACCACTGTGACCTGGTCGTTGGGCGACTTGGCGATGGTGGCGGTCTGATGATGGGTGGCGGACTGGTCGCCGTATACGCCGTCTGCGCCGGCATAGTAATAGACGGTGTAATTGCCGGCGTTCTTGGCGGTCAGCCTGGAGGGTGTCGTGGTGAAACTGCCCGTGGCGCTAAAGCTGTAGTACATCGTGCCGACGGCGATGGTCGCTGGGGTCTTGACCAACTGCTGGGCCGCACCGTTATAGACAAGGTTCTGCATCACGGGGTCGGCGGTGGGTCGGTTGGTCTTGGTGGCGGTGGTGAGGTGCATATAGATGTAGGGCGAACTGCTGCCACAGCCTTTGTTCAGGTCGGCGGGTCTGCCTTCGTCGTTGCCACCAACATCATTCCACTCGAGGGCGTAGTCGCTGCTGTCGTCGAAGGTGATGTCGGTGACCGCCCGCTTGTCGTCGAAGTTCTTCTTGGTGTAGTACAGGTGGATGTATTTGCCGCCGGCATTGCTGTTCAGGTCGCCTTTCTTCGACACGAAATTGTCGCCGCCTTCGTAAGGACAAAGCGTGTATTCCTTGTAGTTGTGATTGACGGTCGTGGAAAGGTTGGTGACTTCAGAGGCATTGCTGTGATAGGTGACATAGAAGTCGGTGATATAACCCTGGTTGGTGCTGTTGCGGCTCGCCTTCTTGTAAATCAGGAAGATGAAATCGCTGTTTGAACCGCAACCTTTGTTGAGGTCGTAATCGACGACCGTCCAACCTTGGCCCTCGTACTGGGTCTTGAGTGTGTTGGTCTCTGTTTTTGAGCCTCCGATGAGCTTCACTTCGCTGATATACTCAGGCCATTCGTCGGCCCTTGCTGTCTGCACGTTCATCGTGAGCATCATCACGAGCAGCGTCGTGGCAGTCCGTGCCAGGAAGCTATGAAAGTCAGTACTTGTTTTCATATTGTTTGTAGTTTAGTTAGTTGCGTTAGTTAACGTGAATTCGACGGAAATCATTCTGAATGATTGGTGTTCAATTCATGGGCATTCGTGTTTCTTTTTCAACATGAATTGCCTCGAATTTCTCTTCAATTAATCACCATTGTAAATTCATCAAACTGGCGGTTAAGTTAGGGTTAATTGTAGCATGCGCCAACCACTAATGCTATGAGAAATGCTACTATGAAAGTGGCAATAAATAATTTCCTATCGATGTTCATATCTTCTTGATTTGGTTAAGTAAGATGTTGTACACTCTCTTGAGTTCATTAAGAACCCATCTGATAGAATGAATCGTATATGAGCAATCCAATGTGCAAATGTAATGCTTTTTTGCAAATTATACTGAAATCTTTATTATTTATCTCTTAATTGGTATGAATTTGTCATTTTTAGCAGCCTGTTTGCGATGGTTTTACCCCACTTTTTTATATTCCTCTTTAATGCCTTTTTAACAAAAAACATAAAATTTTCACGTTTATGCCGAAATTTATCACTTTCCGTTGAAAATGTGTCGTCAGTTTTTAGTATCTTTGCAAAATCCTTTGGGTACAACGGTGTTTCCAACGTACCTGCTATGCCAACAATGTGAGGATATACCAAGTTTTTAAAGTATATATATATACCAATTTATCATTATATGGCTAATGTAATCAAATTATGCAAAGGCCTCGACATCAACCTTCAGGGCAAGGCTGCCAAGAAGTTTGTGGACGTGAAACCCAGCGAGATTTACGGTCTTGTTCCAGATGGTTTCTACGGCATGAAACCCAAGGTAGTGGTGCGCGAAGGTGATGAGGTCAAGGCTGGGGATGCGCTCTTTGTCAACAAGGCTCATCCCGAGGTGAACTTCGTCTCGCCTGTCAGCGGCAAGGTGGTCGCTGTGGAGAGGGGAGATCGCCGCAAGGTTTTAAGTGTTCAAGTAGCCGCTGATGCCAAACAGGTCTTCAAGGACTTCGGTAAGAAGGATGTTGCGAAGATGAGTTCGGACGAGGTGCTGAAGGTGCTGCTTGAGGGCGGTATGTTCGGATTCTTCCGTCAGCGTCCCTATGACGTGTGTGCTAACCCCGAAGACAAACCAAAGGCTATCTTCGTGTCTGCGTTCAGCGACATGCCTCTGGCTGCCGACTTCGACTTCGTCCTCAAGGGACAGGAGGCCGACTTCCAGACCGGTATCGACGCGCTCGCAAAGGTTGCCAAGGTCTATCTCGGTGTGAAACCCGGCGCCGACAACGCCCTGGTCAACGCCAAGAACGCACAGGTGACAGTCTTCGACGGTCCATGTCCGGCAGGTAACGTGGGTGTGCAAATCAACCACACCGCACCCATCAACAAGGGTGAGGTGGTATGGACCATCGGACCAGAGGAGGTCATCTTCATCGGACGCCTCTTCAACAAGGGACAGGTGGATTTCACACGCATCATCGCCATCGCAGGAAGCCAGGTCAACGACCCCGCTTACGCACGCGTCAAGGTCGGACAGAAGATTGGGGATATCCTCAACGGTAACCTCAAGAAGGCAGAGCGCCACCAGCGCATCATCGACGGCAACCCGTTTGTGGGAACCAAAGTGAGCACCAATGACTTCCTCCGCGCCCACACCACCGAGGTCACCGTCATCCCAGAAGGCGACGATGTGGATGAGGCCTTCGGATGGATTATGCCGCGTCTCAACGACTTCTCCACCAGCCGTTCCTACCTCTCATGGCTCCAGCCTAAGAAAGCCTACAACCTCGATGCACGCATCAAGGGTGGCGAGAGGCACATCATCATGTCGGGCGAGTACGACAAGGTGCTGCCTATGGACATCTTCGGAGAATTTCTCATCAAGGCGATTATCTCAGGCGACATCGACCGCATGGAGCAGCTCGGCATCTACGAGGTGGCTCCCGAGGACTTCGCTGTGGCTGAGTTCATCGACTCTTCTAAACTCGAACTGCAGCGCATAGTCAGGGAAGGACTCGATATGCTCCGCAAGGAAAATGAATAACCCACGCACGCTAAATAACAAAAAGTAGAATATGAGTGCTATAAAGAAATATTTCGATAAGATAAGGCCCAACTTCGAACCTGAAGGCAAACTGCACGCGTTCCGCTCTTTCTTTGAGGGTATGGAGACGTTCATGCTTGTGCCTAACGCCACTTCGAAGTCGGGAGTGAGCGTGCACGATGCCATCGACTCCAAGCGCATCATGTCGTTTGTGGTCATCGCATTGATTCCTGCACTGCTCTTCGGTATGTACAACGTAGGATACCAGCATTACCTCGCCATCGGTGAGCAGGCTGGTTTCTGGGCTATGTTTGGTTACGGACTGATTGCTGTGCTGCCCAAGGTGGTGGTTTCATACGCTGTCGGTCTGGGTATTGAGTTCACCGTCGCTCAGTGGAAACACGAGGAAATTCAGGAAGGATTCCTGGTGTCGGGTATGATTATCCCACTTATCGTCCCCATCAACTGCCCACTCTGGATTCTCGCCATCGCCACCGCTTTCGCCGTGATTTTCGCTAAGGAAATATTCGGTGGAACAGGTATGAACATCTTCAATGTGGCTCTCGTCACCCGCGCTTTCCTCTTCTTCTCTTATCCTTCGATGATGAGTGGAGACAAGGTTTGGGTCAACGGTGAGTACATCGACTGCATCAACGGCGTCATCAATGTGGATGCTGTCACAGCTGCCACACCTCTCGGTGAGGCTGCTGCCAACACACCTATCAGCGCATCCTTCATGGATTCCATTACAGGTCTTATCCCCGGTTGTATCGGTGAGACCAGCGTCATCGCCATCGCCATCGGTGCCATCATCCTCCTCTGGAGCGGTGTGGCTAGTTGGAAGACCATGTTCTCGGTGTTTGTAGGCGGTGCACTCGTGGCACTCCTCTTCAATGCCGCCAGCGACAACGCCGTGGCACAGATTCCCTGGTATGAGCACCTTACACTTGGTGGTTTCTGCTTCGGTGCCGTCTTCATGGCTACCGACCCTGTGACCTCCGCTCGCACAGAATGTGGCAAGTACATCTATGGCCTGCTCATTGGAGCCATGGCCATCACCATCCGTGTGATGAATCCTGGTTATCCCGAGGGCATGATGCTCGCCATCCTTCTCATGAACGCTTTCGCACCGCTCATCGACTACTGCGTGGTGCAGAGCAATATCAACAAACGTCTCAAGAGAGCCGCTAAATAATTAAGGTAACAACTGAAAACTGAAAGAAAAATGAATACTAATAGTAACACTTATACTATCGTATATGCTTCGGTAATCGTTGTTATCGTGGCATTCCTGCTCGCGTTTGTAGCCACCGCGCTCAAACCTACACAGGACATCAACGTGGCTGTCGATAAGAAACAGCAGATACTTGCATCGCTCAACGAACGAGGCATCGCCAAATCTGACGTGGAGACCAAGTACGCCGAACTGATTAAACTCGACCCCATCTACAACGACAAAGCTGAAATAGCACAGGCTGGCGACAAGGAAGGCGAGAAGGGCCAGAAAGACCAAGAGGCTTTCAAGGTGGCCAACAAGGACATCAACACCGCCAATCGTCCGCTTTACGTCTGCGAGAAGGGTGGTGAGACCATCTTCGTCGTACCGGTTAAGGGTGCTGGTCTTTGGGGCGGCATCTCTGGATACGTGGCCCTCAAGTCTGACTGCGAAACCGTTTATGGCACTTACTTCACCCATGAGAGCGAGACAGCAGGTCTGGGAGCCCGCATCACTGAGGAATGGTTCCAGACCAGTTTCAACGGCAAGAAAATCTTCGGCGAGGACAAGACCAAGGTCATCCTCAGCGTCCTGAAGAAAGGTAAGACCGTTGATGGTGTCGGTCCCGACAACTTCGTCGATGCTGTGACTGGCGCCACCCTCACTTCCAACGGTGTCAACGACATGGTGCAGCAGTGCCTGCAGGATTATATCGACATTTTTGAACAAATCAAAAAATAAGGAGGACTAAGAATATGGGAAAATTATTTTCAAAAGAGAATGGCGAAGTATTCATGCGTCCGCTTAATCTCGACAACCCTGTGACCGTCCAGGTGCTGGGTATCTGTTCTGCACTTGCTGTGACTTCCCAGCTCAAGCCGGCTGTCGTCATGGGTCTGTCGGTGACCGTCATCACCGCTTTCTCCAACGTCATCATCTCCTTGCTGAGAAAGACCATCCCCAACCGCATACGTATCATCATCCAGCTGGTGGTTGTGGCTGCGCTCGTGACCATCGTGAGCAACATCCTCAAGGCCTATGTCTATGATGTCAGCGTGCAGTTGTCGGTTTATGTGGGACTGATTATCACCAACTGTATCCTCATGGGACGTCTCGAGGCCTTCGCCATGTCGAACGGACCATGGGAGTCGTTCCTCGACGGTGTCGGCAACGGATTGGGATATGCCATGATTCTCGTCATCGTGGGTTTTGTACGCGAACTGCTCGGATTCGGTACCATCTTCGGTTTCCAAATCATCCCCGATAGTTTCTACACTGACAACGGCGGATACTACATGAACAACGGTATGATGACCATGCCCGCCATGGCGCTGATTCTCGTTGGTTGCGTCATCTGGGTATCCCGTTCAATCAATAAGGAAGAGAAGAAATAACACATCACTTAAAAAGACAAGCAATAAATTATGGAACATTTCTTTAGTTTGTTAGTCCGCTCCATTTTCGTGGACAACATGATTTTCGCCTTCTTCTTGGGTATGTGTTCTTATCTCGCTGTATCCAAGACCGTGAAGACGGCCGTGGGACTGGGTTGCGCTGTTACTTTCGTGCTGCTCATCACCGTCCCTGTTGATTACCTGCTACAGACCAAAGTGCTCGAGAAGTTCGCTTTCGACAACGGACTCGACCTCACTTTCCTCAGCTTCATACTCTTCATCGCAGTCATCGCGGCTATGGTGCAACTCGTGGAGATGATTGTCGAGAAATTCTCGCCTTCTCTCTATGCCGCACTCGGTATCTTCCTTCCGCTGATTGCTGTGAACTGCGCCATCATGGGTGCCAGCCTCTTCATGCAGCAGCGCATCCTGCTCGACCCTGCCACCAGCTCACAGGCCATTGGTGGGGTAGGCGATGCCATCGCTTATGCCATCGGTTCCGGTATCGGTTGGACACTCGCTATCGTGTGCCTTGCCGCCATCCGCGAGAAAATGGCTTACTCCGATGTGCCTAAGCCACTGCAGGGACTGGGTATCACCTTCATCACTGTAGGTCTCATGGCCATGGCATTCATGTGTTTCTCTGGTTTGAACATCTAAAAAGAAAGGATATACATTATGGATATGAGTTTTATTGGTGCTAGTATAGCAGTATTCTTGGTGATCATCCTTCTTTTGGTGGTCATACTTCTCGTGGCAAAGAAATACCTTGTGCCCAGTGGAGAGGTCAACGTCACCATCAATGGCGACAAGACGCTCACTGTAGGACAGGGAAGCAGCCTCCTCACCACACTCGCCGAACAGGGCATCTACCTGCCTTCTGCTTGTGGTGGTAAGGGTTCGTGCGGACAGTGCAAGTGCCAGGTTGTAGAAGGTGGAGGAGAAATCCTCGACTCAGAGAAAGGACACTTCACTCGCAAGCAAATCAAGGAACACTACCGTCTGGGTTGCCAGACCAAGGTCAAGGGCGACCTGGCCATCAAGGTGCCAGAGTCTGTCATGGGTGTGAAGGAATGGGAATGCGAGGTTATCTCCAACAAGAACGTCGCCAGCTTCATCAAGGAGTTCAAGGTGGCGCTGCCTCCTGGAGAGCACATGGACTTCATCCCTGGCTCTTACGCGCAGATTTCCATCCCTGAGTACGACATCGACTACGACAAGGACATCGACAAGTCGCTCATCGGCGACCTCTATGTTCCCACATGGGAGAAGTTCAGCATCTTCTCGCTGAAGTGCAAGAACACCACTCCTACCGTGCGTGCATACTCCATGGCCAACTATCCCGACGAGGGCGACATTATCACACTGACCGTGCGTATCGCCACTCCTCCGTTCCTGCCAAAACCACAGGTCGGCTTCATGCCAGTGCCTCCAGGCATCTCCTCTACCTATATCTTCAGCCTCAAACCTGGAGACAAGGTGAAGATGAGTGGTCCTTATGGCGACTTCCATCCCGTCTTCGACAGCAAGCGCGAGATGATTTGGGTAGGTGGTGGTGCCGGTATGGCTCCGCTCCGCGCGCAGATCATGCACATGCTCAAGACACTCCACACCCGTGACCGTGAGATGCACTACTTCTACGGTGCGCGTGGCATCGACGAGGTGTTCTTCATGGAAGACTTCCTCGAACTCGAGAAGGAGTATCCTAACTTCCACTTCCACCTCGCCCTCGACCGTCCAGACCCCAAGGCCGACGGACTCGGAGTGAAATACACTCCTGGATTCATCGCTAACGTGATGGGCGACACCTACCTCAAGGCACACGAGGCACCCGAGGATGTGGAATACTACCTCTGCGGACCTCCAATGATGGCGAAGACCGTGCTCGACCTGCTCCACAGCCTCGGCGTGGAGGACGACATGATTCGATTCGACAACTTCGGATAATTCTTAAAAAGGTGCGCACATCCTCTCTTGGGCGCACCTTTTTTTGACCGTTGACCATTGACCATTGACCATTGGCTTCGCCCAAAATGCTCACACTCGGCAGAGTCCAAGCGAGCTTGTCTCTGCTCTCGCGAATCGCATTTTTGACCGTTGACCATTGACCATTGACCGTTGACCATTGACCATTGGCTTCGCCCAAAATGCTCACGCTCGGCATAGTTTGAACAAGTTCAACTCTGCACTCGCTGAATCGCATTTTTGACCATTGCCCATTGACTTCGTCAAATTTTCTTAACTCTTAATTCTTAACTCTTAATTAAACTAATGAAGATTATCTACTTCCATGGCTTCGCATCCAGCGGAGCAAGCGGCACAGTGCAGAACCTGCGTCTGATTCTGCCTGACGACGAAATCATCGCTCCCGACATCCCCGTCGACCCAGCAGAGGCGCTCCCTTTCCTGCGTGAACTATGCGCCAACGAACAACCTGACCTCGTTATCGGCACCAGCATGGGCGGTATGTACGCCCAGCAGATGCATGGTTTCCGAAAGATTTGTGTCAATCCCGCTTTCAATATGTCCACCATGTCGAAAGTCTTGAAAACGGGCGAGCATCCTTTCCTCAACGGACGCAAGGACAACCAGAAGACCTTTCGAATCACCCGTGAAATCATCCAACACTTCAACCAGATGGAACGGCAGCAGTTCAAAGGCATCACCGACTTCGACCTCGCCAATACCTATGGTCTGTTCGGTATCCACGACGACTTGGTCAACACCTACGACCTCTTCCACCGTCATTATCCCAATGCCGAGCGTTTCGACGGTGAGCACCGCCTCAACGACAAGGTGCTCAAAAAAGTCATCATTCCCCTCATTGAGAAAATTCGCGCCGAATTATAAAACAAAAGCGCCCAGGGACATCCCTGAGCGCTTTTTTATCTAAGATTTCCTAGGATTACCTAGGATTTCCTAGGACTTCCTAGAATTTCCTAGGACTTTTTATCTTTAATCACAAAGACGCAGGCTGCGCCGATAATCAGCAGCACACCTGCCAGCACCAGCATCATCACCTGGCTGCCTCCAACCATCGACAGGAGCAAACCGCCCACTAATGCCGCTACAATCTGAGGAACACAGATGGTTCCGTTGAAGAGGCCGAGGTACGACCCCATGTGTCCATAGCCCTGCAAAGCGTTTGTCAGCAGCGTGAAAGGCATGGCGAGCATCGCAGCCCAGGCGAAACCGATGAGGAAGTAAGAGATGAACAGCAAGTACTTGTCAGCGAATAGCATCACGCTGATGAAACCGATGCCACCCAGCACCAGACTCAGAGAGTAGGCGAACTTGCGGCTTGTCATCTTGCTCAGCCATGGAATCACTGCCGCCCATACCACACTACCGATGGCCTGCACAGCGAACAGCACACCAACCCAGTTGCCAGCGTCCTGATAAGCGGCAGACTTCACGTCCGTCGTTCCCCAGCAACTCGATGCAATCGCACCGTTCGTGTAAGTCCACATATACATGAAAGCCGCCCAGCAGAAGAACTGCACTAGACCGATGGTCCAGAAAGCCTTGGGAGCGTTCGCCAACAGCTTAATCATGTTGCTGCTCTTTTCATCTTCTTTCACATCATCCTTCAGTGCATGGTATTCGTTATACACCTCAGGCGGCATCTCTTTCACCTTCGCCACTGTATAGATGACACAGGCGATAAGAATAGCGGCGCCGATATAGAACGAGTAAATCACACTGTCGGGGACCACGCCCTTGGCGGCCTCGTTCCTGATGCCCATCCAAGTGAAAATGATAGGGAAGAGGTAGCCCACCAGCGAACCTGCATTGCAGAGGAACGACTGGATGGAGTAGGCCGTGGTCTTCTGCTTCTCGTTCACCATGTCGCCCACCATCATCTTGAAGGGCTGCATGGCCACGTTGATGCTCGTGTCGAGGAACATCAGCGAAATCAGTCCGAACACCATCGCACCAGCTACCGTCAGACCGAAACTGCCGGCGTTAGGCAACATACACATCACCAAGACGGCTACAGCGGCTCCCACAAACAGGTATGGGATGCGACGGCCGAAGCGTGTCCAGGTCTTGTCGCTCAGCGCGCCGATGATAGGCTGGATGATAATGCCCATCAGCGGCGGAAGAATCCAGAAATAACTCAGGTTGTGGGGGTCTGCGCCCAAGGTGGCGAAGATACGGCTGATGTTGGCCGACTGCAGCGCGTAAGCAATCTGCACCCCGAAGAAACCGAAGGAGATGTTCCACAGTTTCCAAAACGATAAATCGGGAAGTTGTTTCATATTGTCGAGTTTTTTTTGGTTGGCTTTTTTTTCTAGATTCTCTAGATTATCTAGATTTTCTAGATATTCTAGATTCTCTAGATTTTCCAGATATCTTTATTCTATCTCACGATGGTCTCTGGGATAGGCTTTGTGCTGCCCCTGACCACCAAACGGGTCTTCACCACACTGTTCTTGATTTCAGTGCTTTCGTTCTCTATTCGCTCAATCAGCGTTCGGGCAGCCGCCACCCCAAGTTCATAACCGCGCTGTTCCACCGTTGTCAATTGAGGGTCGCAGGCCAAGGTGATGTTGCTGTTGGTAAAACCGCAAATCGAAATGTCGTCGGGAATCCTGTAGCCATAGCGCTTGCAGGTATGCAGAATGCCCATCGCCGTGTCGTCGTTGATGGCGAAGAAAGCGTCGGGACGCTCCTGCATCATCAGCATGTAGGGAGTCAGTTCCATCGACTGCTCGTAGTTGTCGCAAAAGCGAATCAACTCGTCGTCAACGGGAATCTTGTGGGTCAGCAGTGCGTCGCGATAGCCGTTCATGCGGTTTTTGCTGATTTCAAGGCTCTTGTCTGAACAGTAGAACGCTATACGGCGGCAACCTGTCCGAATCAGGTAGTCCACAGCGTGGAAAGCGCCGTCGTAGTCATCCACCACGATGCGGTTGGTCACGATGCCCGTGCAGATGCGGTCGTAGAACACGATGGGGATTCCATTGTCTATCATCTGCTTGAAGTGGTCGTAGTTCTTCGTGTCCTTTGCCTGGCTCACAATCAAACCGCAGATACGGGCCTCGTTGAACCGACGCACAATCTCCCGTTCCTTCTCGTATTTCTCATCACTCTGAGCCACCATCAGCAAGTAGCCATGCTTCTGGGCCTCGTCCTCGATACCGTTGAGTATGCAGGAGAAATAATAGTGCACGAACTGAGGCACAATCACACCGATGGTGAAGTTGGGTTGGACGTGGCTGCGGCGGAGGCTGCTCGCCATGGCGTTAGGTATATAATGATGTTCGCGCGCGTAAGCTTGAACGCGCTCTCGAGTCGCTTCGCTGATGTCCCAGTTGTTCTTCAGCGCGCGGCTTACCGTGCTCACAGAGATGTCGAGCGCACGGGCGATGTCCTTGATGGTGATTTGTTTGCCTGGCATAATGCGTTTCTCTTTTGCAAAATTAATGCTTTGTCGTTTTATCCCTAATTCTGATAAATCAATTCTATTCTCGATTTAATCACAAACGTTTGCATTGCAAAAATAAACAAATTTTTTGTTAATAATATCACATTCAGCAACAAACAATTTAATTTTACACCATAAAAATGAGAATAATGTGCCAAGATAATTGGAGAGTTATCTGAAACTGGCTGAAAACTAACAATTTGGATATATTTATTAACATCATAACTAACAAATTAATCAATTCAAGTGCCTAATGAAAGATTTTAATTCACAGACCCGTCAAAGGGTTCTGGCTCTATTCGTAGGGCTGTGCTTGACAGTAGCTGCTTTCTCACAGCATGTCTTCACTGTCAAAGGTCATGTGAAGGACGCCATGGGAGAACTTGCAGGAGTCAACGTCTTCGACAAGAACGACCCTTCGTCAGGTGTCATCACCGACATCAATGGTGACTTCACATTAAAGGTGCCTGCACCTGGTACGCCTATTACTTTCTCGTTCGTGGGCTATACCACACAGGTCATACCTGCTGCTGCAGTCATGAACGTGACGCTCGTGGAGGATACTAAACTCCTCAACGATGTATTGGTCATCGGTTACGGTACGGTAAAGAAGAGCGATGCCACAGGTGCTGTTGCTGCAATCCGTCCTGATGAGATGTCGAAAGGTATCACCACCAACGCACAAGACATGCTCGTTGGTAAGATTGCCGGTGTGAGCGTCATTCCTACCGATGGTACTCCTGGCGGTGGTGCCAGCATCCGCATTCGTGGTGGTTCTTCTCTTTCATCTTCCAACGACCCGTTGTATGTCATCGACGGACTACCCATGGACGGAAGTGGTGTGCAGGGCCTGAGCAACCCGCTATCCATGGTCAATCCCGAGGACATCGAAACACTCACTGTCCTTAAAGACGCCTCCGCTACAGCCATCTACGGTAGCCGAGCCAGCAACGGTGTGATTATCATCACCACCAAGAAGGGAAGGGTAGGACAAAAGACCAAAATCAACTACAATGGCAACTTGAGTCTTGGTCATGCCCGCAAAACCTATGATGTGCTTTCTGGCGACGAGTTCCGCGACTATGTGACCAACACACTCGGACAGGCTGGCACAGGTCTTGGAACAGCCAACACAGACTGGCTCGACGAAGTGCTCCGTACATCTGTCAGCCACGACCACCAAATCGGTATTACGGGCGCATTGAAGAATCTGCCTTATCGTGTTGGAGTTGGATTCACCAGCAACCAAGGTATCATCAAGACATCTAAGTTCGACCGATTCACCGCAAGTGCCACACTTACCCCAACCTTCTTCGACGATCATCTCAAGGTGACCTTCAATGCCAAGTACATGCACGCCAAAAACCGCTATTCTGAAGGTGGATTAGCTATTGGTAATGCATTGAGCATCGACCCCACACAGCCCGTCTATGACGACACATATCATGAAATGGGAGGTTACTGGCAAACCGTTATGCCAGCTACTTCCAAAAACCCCGATTGGAATTATACATCCAACACCAACGCACCACAGAACCCTGTTGCTCTACTCGACTTGAGAAACAAGAGGGCTAATTCTGATGTGCTCATCGGTAACCTTGAATTTGACTACCAGATACATGGTTTTGAAGACCTCCATATTCATGCCAATGTGGCTGCCGACTATTCTGAAGGACGTGAACTGACTACCGTTTCACCCTATTCCGTTTCCAATAACTATTTTGGATGGGACGGTGTTGATCAATCTTACAAGTACAATATTCTTGGCAACATCTATGCCAATTACGTGAAAGATTTCGCCGACATACACCATCTTGACGCAATGGTGGGCGTGGAACAACAGCATTTTAACCGTAAATACTATAGTTTCGGTCAGGACTTTGAGTGGTACGATGAGTCAGGTCAACGACTTGATACCCCTGTGGCCAATTCTCCATCTCTGAGGTCAGAACACACACATACCAAACCCCGTAATTCTCTTCTTTCCTATTTCGGACGTTTCAACTATAGTTTGCTTGATAGATACCTCCTCACATTCACCATGCGTTTCGATGGTTCGTCGAGTTTGGCTCCTGGCCACAAATGGGGAAAGTACCCATCTGTTGCACTGGCATGGAAAATCAACGAAGAGAAGTTCCTGAAGGACGTCGAGGCTATCGATGAAATCAAACTTCGTCTCGGATGGGGTATTACTGGCCAGCAGAGAATTATATATCAAGGGGAAGAATATAATTTCTATTATCTGCCCCGATACATCATTTCCGACCAGTATGGACAGTATGCTATCGGAAACGTGAATTACCATACTCTTCGTCCAGAAGTGTTCAACAGGAATCTTGACTGGGAGAAAACCACCACTTGGAACATCGGTCTCGACTGGAGCCTCTTCAACGGTAAAATTGACGGTTCGTTTGAGTGGTATTACCGTAAGACCAAAGACCTCATCAGCCAGGTCAGCGTGGCCTCAGGAACGAATTTCGGAAACTATCTGATTATGAACATCGGTTCGCTCCGAAACAAAGGTCTTGAGTTCAACATCAACGCACACCCCATCACCACGAGGGACTTCTCTTGGACAGTGAGTTACAATGTCGCCCACAACAGCAACAAAATCACAGAACTCACCAATGGTGCTGATTTCTTCCTCACAGGCGACGACGTCGGTGCAGGTCTAAGCAATAAGGTACAGGTCAACAAGGTGGGATATGCCGCCAACAGCTTCTATGTCTATCAGCAGGTATATGACGAGGCTGGAAACCCCATGGAGGGTGTATTTGTCGATAGGAATGCCGATGGCATCATCAATGCTGATGACAAGTATGTCTACAAGAAACCGGATGCCAACGTCACCATGGGACTTACCAATAAGTTCATCTACAAGAACTTTGACTTCAGCTTCACTTGGCGTGCAAGCTTCGGCAACTATCTCTACTACGATTTCCTCTCAAATAGGGCCAATGTGTCTTGGTCGGGTGTTTATCACAACAATGCATACGTCAACACTACCAAAGAGGCCATACGACTTGGATTCCAGGGTAAGAGCGACTACTACATGAGCGACTATTTCATCCGCAATGCATCATTCCTCCGTTGCGACAACATCACACTGGGTTACTCTTTCAAGAACCTCTTCTCAGGTGGCAGCTACAACGGTGTGAACGGACGTGTCTATGCTCTGGTGCAGAACCCATTCGTCATCACCAACTACGACGGACTTGATCCCGAGCGTACACATGGAACAGGTGTCGATGGCAGCGTCTACCCAAGACCTACAACTTATCAGATTGGTCTGAGCCTGAATTTCTAATAGTATCATCTTTTATTACATCATGACGATTATGAACAACAGATTATTCAAATATATAGCACCTGCGGCTTTGGGTGCCGTTCTGATGGTTGGTGGACTGACTTCCTGCTCGGATGAACTTGAACAGAGCGTTATCGACGAGCAGACCAACACCACACTCGACAAAACAGGACTGCTGGCCAAAATCTACAGTAGCCTGACAATCACAGGTCAGATAGGCGGTTCGGGAAATCCAGACATGTCGCAGTTCGACGAGGGTAACTCATCTTTCTACCGCCGCATCTTCGAAGCCAACGAACTCTGCTCTGATGAGTGCATCTGGACATGGCAGGGCGACGCTGGTATCCCCGAACTCACCAACATCAGTTGGAACTCCTCTCACGGATATAACGAACTCACCTACTACCGCATCATGTACAACATCACGCTTTGCAACTTTTATCTCGACGAGACACAAGGGGATAGCGATGCGCAGACACTGCAGTACAGAGCTGAAGTCCGTTTCATGAGAGCGCTCTTTTACTACTACTTCATGGATCTCTATGGTAGGGCTCCATTCAAAGAAAACTTCGATGACAGTCTCCCCACCGAGATTTTGCGTTCAGACCTGTTCAACTACGTAGTGGCTGAACTCAAGTCCATCAATGGTGAGGACGCTGAGGCCAAGGAAGTGCTGCTCGACAATGCCAACAGCGAACAGAACTACGGCCGTGCCGACAAGGTGGCCGCCAACCTCCTGCTCGCCCGCATCTACCTCAATGCAAAGGTCTATACTGGTACTGAGCATTGGGCTGATGCTGCTGATTATGCACAGAAGGTCATCGACAGCGGTTATTCACTCTGCACAGAAGGCAAGAACGGCTACAGCGCCTACCAGCAGCTCTTCATGGGCGACAACGGTGAGAACCCCGAGGCACGTAAGGAAATCATCTTCCCCATCCGATGCGAAGGTGCCACCTCACGCTCTTACGGAGGTAGTGTATATACCATTGCTTCCACCACTGGTAACGGCACTCCCGCTCAGGGATTGGCCAAGTCACAGTGGACTTGCAACCGCGCACGAGTGGCTTTGATCCAGAAGTTCTTCCCCGACACCACCAAGGTCATCTACACCAATGACATCGATAAACTGACTGAAACAGCAGGTGACGAGCGTGCTATCTTCTTCTCGGGTCAGAACGAGGGTGGCAAGGACCGCAGATGGATCTCCACAGAGGAAAAGACTGAATTCTCCGCTGGTCTCGGTATCATGAAGTGGACCAACGAATACTGCAATGGCGGCACACCTTCCGACGTGGCGTTCTCAGACGCCGATGTGCCGTTCTTCCGTCTTGCTGAGGCTTACCTCACACTTGCTGAGGCCAACTACCGCAACGGAGGCGACAACAAGACTTCGCTCGATGCCATCAACACACTGCGCGACCGTGCACATGCCGCTCGCATCGAGTCTATCTCCGAACAAGACCTCATCGATGAGTGGTGCCGTGAGTTCTACTTCGAGGGACGTCGCCGCAGCGACCTTGTCCGCTTCGGACTCTTCACTTCTGGTGCTTATCTCTGGGACTGGAAGGGTGGTTCATTCGCTGGCAATGGTGTGAGCAGCATCTACAACCTCTATCCTATACCTGCCAACGAACTGAATGCAAACGATAATATGCACCAGAACCCCGGTTATTAATTTTTCAAAAGCAATTCATTATGAAAAAGATATTTTATTCACTGCTGATGCTTGCCGTTGTGGGGGTGGGACTCACCTCATGCGACGAGGACCGCGACAACAATCCAACCTTCCGTCAGGGGTCTGACACGTTTGTGCTCAACACACCTGCTTTCGCGGTCAACAATGTTTATGACTTGCAGACTGCCGAGAATATTGTTTTGACCACTTCACAGCCCGACTACGGCGGATTCCCGCTTTCTACAGTCTATACCGTCTATGCGGGTATCAGCGAGGACAAGATGGAGGCACTCTCCACCACTTCCACCTCGACTTTGGTCAAGGTGCCGGCTTCTGAACTCAACGAACTTATCCTCGCACAGGCTGGCGACGCTGACCTTTCAGCGCCTATACCCGTCTACTTCTATCTCACAGCACATGTTAATGGACAAGACACATTGGGATTCGCCAAGTCCAACACCATCACGCTGCCCAATGTGCTGGCTTACGTGCCTGTAGTGGAAATCTCATTGCCTGAGAAGGTGCATATCGTGGGTAGCTTCCCTGCTTCCGACGGATGGGCCAACTTCGTGCCACTGGCACCTGCATTCAGTCAGGAGGGCTTCTACTACGGAGTAGCTTACATGCCTGCAGGCGCTGAGTTCAAGATCAACCCAGACGCTGGTTGGAAGGGCAATGACAAGGGTTACGGCCAGCTCACCATCAACGACAATGCCAACGCCGGCATCTCCAGCGCTGATGAGTCGAACGACGCTGCCAACATCAAGGTGGCCAACGAAGGATGGTACAACTTTGTTGTCAACGCCAAGATCAGCAATGGCGCAGTTCAATACACTGTGAACGTCAACCCAGCCAAGGTTTATGTCATCGGTGCAGCCGCTGGTGGCGAATGGTCGTTGCAGGACGCATGGGCATTCACCGCTCCTGCTGATGCGGGCGAATGGGTATCTCCTGCCTTCACTGGTAGTGGCGAGCTCCGTCTGTTTATCGACTGCGGCATCGACTGGTGGAAGACAGAGTTCACCATCAAGACTGACGGTTCACTCTTCTACCGCAATGTCGATATCCCTGCCAACTGGGCTGAAAATGTCGGTGCTGACTATTCATATCAGGTTAGTCCTGGACAGAAGGCTTATATCAACTTCACTGCCGGTACAGGACGTGTGGAGTAAGGAATGCATGTATTTTCTATATTACTTTATATGTCTGATTGTCAATGAAGAGAGAAATTCTATAATTCTCTAATTCGTGATAAAAAGAATAATCAATAATTCAAGAACAAGATATGAAAAAGATATTTTTATATTCGATGATGCTTTCGGCAGCCTTTGCCACAGTGGCTTGTAGCGACGACTACGTGGACTGGGCCAACCCACAGGCTAATGACCCGGAAGAGCCAGGTAGCGCTGTCGAGGTCACTATCGCACCAGCAGAGGCTTTTGTAGAGAGCGACAATGCCGACACCATTCGGATTGCCACACTGCTTGCCGAAGTGCAGGACAACAACACTCATATTGAGGGCTTTGAGCTGAAGTCACTTACGCTCTTCGGCAACGAAGTACCTGGATTCCTCGACGGATATACACTCTGTGTCCACAATGCGGATATACGTCCCGTCGTCACGCAACACTTCCAGAGCCGCGCTGCTCAGCCTCGCGAACTCGACTTCAAGTTCACTTACGGAGTGCAATTCATTTCTGGTGAGTCAGCTTTGAAGGTAGGCGAAGCAAAATCTTCTTACACCCCCATGGCCACTCCCGCAATCGATGCCAAGGGCTATGCCATGCTCGGTCAGTGGCAGGGATGGAACCCCGCTGAACCTACAGTCATGACCCAGATTGACGACCACACCTTCCAAGCCTCTGTAATCACTGGCGAAGGCGACAACTGGTACAAGTTCTACCCCATGTCCGCTTTCGATGGTGAGGGCAATGTGAATTGGGACGCTAACCTCGGATGCGCAGTGAATGGCGACAACTCGCTCTTCAACTATGTCATCTGGCCCGGCGACTACACTGGTGTGGAGACTCCAGTCATCTCTGGTGCAGGTGCATGGCTCATCACACTCGACATGCTCAACATGACCTTCTCAGTGGTGGTTGACAGAGACAATCCTTACTATAAGAACACCTACCTCTATGTGGTTGGTGGAGTGCAGGGATGGAATGGCGACGCTGCTTCTGGCAAGACCTGTCTCTTCTATCCGCAGAACAAGACCACATTCTCCTACACCACCAAGTGGACAGGAGCATGGGACCTCAAGTTCTGGGAAGACAATGATTTCGGCAACTGGGATCTGGCCTACGGCTGTCCTAACGATGGTGACAACTCCTACAGCGGAGAACTCACCAACAGCGGCGCTGGCGCCATCTCCGCTCCAAGTGCTGAGTACTACACCCTCACGGTGGATCTCGGTACCAACACCTACACTTGGACTAAACTCGACAACCAGGAGCCTGCTGAGTTCTCCAGCGTATCGCTCATCGGCGACTTCAACGGATGGACTGGCGACATCGACCTCAGACAGGTGACTCCGCACAACTGGTACGTTCCTAATGCGGTTGTTACTGAGGGAGGTCTGAAGTTCCGCGCCAACCATGACTGGGGCACAAACTGGGGAGCCGGCATCAGCATTGCCGACACTTACTACGGAACGGGTGTCAACAATGGCGATAACATCTATGTTCCCGAAGGCACATACGATGTTTATCTCAACGACATCACTGGCGAATTTGCTTTTATCGCGAAGTAAAGCTACAGTGTGATTTTTAGAGAGGGGAGGGCAGTAATGCTCTCCCTCTTTTTTTTTGAGGTGTTATTTCAACTCCCCTCCCTTCTAAGGGGAGGGGGTAGGGGTGGGGTGTTTCTCATGATTACGATTAAACGATTATCCGATTAAACGATTATCCGATTAAACGATTATCCGATTAAACGAAAAAAACGTAATATTGTTATAATGACAATTCAACGAAAAATCACTAATTTTGCACCAAATTTCACAAACACACAATCTTATGGCATCAAAATTAAGATTCAAGGTCGTTGACGACGCATCCAGCCGCAAGCCCGTGACCGTGGAAGTTCCCAAGGAAAGGCCTTCGGAGTATTTCGGCAAGTACGTCTTCGACCGCAAGAAGATGTTCAAGTATCTGCCTTCAAAAGCTTATGAGAAGATGTGCGACGTCATCGACAATGGCGCGCCTTTCGACCTTACCATCGCCGACGCTGTGGCAGAAGGTATCAAGACCTGGGCCATGGAACTTGGCGTTACCCACTACACCCACTGGTTCCAGCCGCTGACTGAAGGAACTGCCGAGAAACACGACGGTTTCGTGGAACACGACGGTAAAGGCGGAATGGTGGAGGAATTTTCGGGAAAACTCCTCGTCCAGCAGGAGCCTGACGCATCGTCATTCCCTAGTGGTGGTATCCGAAGCACCTTCGAGGCACGTGGCTATTCCGCTTGGGACCCCACATCGCCCGTCTTCGTCATCGACGACACATTGATGATACCCACCATCTTCATCTCTTACACGGGAGAGGCTCTCGACTACAAGGCACCGCTCAAGAAAGCGCTCTATGCCGTCGACCGTGCAGCTACCGCAGTGTGCCATTATTTCTACCCCGATGTGAAGAAGGTCATCACCAATCTAGGATGGGAGCAGGAGTACTTCCTCGTTGATGAGGCGCTCTATGCCACACGCCCCGACCTCGTGATGACTGGCCGCACCTTGCTCGGACACGATTCTGCCAAGAACCAGCAGATGGACGACCACTACTTCGGTTCCATCCCCGACCGCGTGGAGAATTTCATGCGCGACCTCGAAATTCAGTCTTTGCAACTCGGCATACCCTGCAAGACACGGCACAATGAGGTGGCGCCCAACCAGTTCGAACTCGCACCCATTTTCGAGGAGTGCAACCTGGCCATCGACCACAACATGCTCATCATGATTCTCATGCGCCGAATCGCGCGGAAGCATGGCTTCCGTTGCCTCCTGCACGAGAAACCCTTCAATGGTGTCAACGGCTCGGGAAAGCACAACAACTGGTCGTTGTCTACAGACACCGGCATCCTGCTCCACGGACCTGGCAAGAACGCGCTCGACAACCTGCGTTTCGTCACCTTCGTCACAGAGACGCTCAAGGCTGTGCATGACCATAACGGACTGCTCAAGGCCTCCATCATGAGCGCCACCAACGCACACAGACTTGGTGCTAACGAGGCACCACCAGCCATCATATCTTCTTTCCTCGGAAAGACTGTCTCGTCCATACTCGACCATATCGAGAACTCCACTAACGATGAGGACATCAGCATTGCTGGCAAGGTGGCTATGCGGCTCGACATCCCATCCATTCCAGAGCTGCTTATCGACAACACCGACCGCAACCGCACATCGCCTTTCGCTTTTACAGGTAACCGTTTCGAATTCAGGGCTGTCGGCAGCGAGGCCAACTGTGCCAGTGCCATGATTGCACTCAACACCGCCATGGCCGAAGCGCTTACGACATTCAAGAAACGTGTCGATTTGCTCATTGAGATGGGAGAAGCCAAGGAAAGCGCCATTCTGAAGGTCGTCAGAGAAGACCTCAAGGCTTCTAAAGCCATTCGCTTTGATGGAAACGGCTATTCCGACGAATGGAAAGAAGAGGCCAAGCAACGTGGACTGGACTGCGAGACCAGTTGCCCGATTATCTTCGACCGTTACCTCGATGAATCAAGTGTACGTATGTTTGAGAGCCAGAAGGTGATGACACGCTTCGAGCTTGAGGCACGCAACGAGATTAAATGGGAAACTTACATCAAACGCGTACAGATTGAGGCGCGTGTGTTCGGAGACCTTTGCCTCAACCACATCATCCCCGTTTCCACACGCTACCAAAGCACGCTCATCGACAATGTCCACAAGGTAAAGGAAATATTCTCTGAGGAGAAGGTCAACAAAATCACCGCCAACAACATCGACATCATCGAGAAAATCTCGGAGCATCAGTCGTTCATCATTGAGAATGTGGATAAGATGGTGGAGGCGCGGAAGGTGGCCAATCGCATCGAGGATTGCCGCGAGCGGGCCATCGCCTACCACGACAATGTGGAGCCCTTCCTCGATTCCATCCGGTATCATGTCGACAAACTCGAACTCATGATTGACGACGAGATGTGGCCGTTGCCCAAATACCGAGAACTGCTTTTCATCCGATAAAAAACAAAAAAACGCTTTGACTCAATGCCAAAGCGTTTTTTTATTTCTTATCTCTTAACTCTTAATTCTTAACTCATACAAGTCGCTGGCCACATGCCTTTTCAGCACTTCAAGTTCGAAATCCTTGCCTGCGATGATGCCGAAACTGCGCAAGTGGTATTCCACTGTCTTGCGAGCCAGTTCAGGGTGGTTGTTCTCCTCACTCAGATGGCACAGCCAAACGTTTTTCAATCCCTCATGGAAGCACTTGGCCAGTGTTTCCGCACTCTGGTGATTGCTCAAATGACCACGCCCACCTTTGATACGGTCCTGCAGCACCTTAGGATAGGTGCCACTGGCAAGCATCTCCTCATCGTAGTTCGACTCAAACACCAGATAGTTGCTCTTGCCGATAAACTCATACACATTATCTGTAGGAGTGCCTATGTCAGTCATGATGGTGAACACACCATCCGACGGGTCGTCTGTATGTATGCTGTAACCCACGTTCTCGGCTGAGTCGTGAGGCAGTTCGAAAGCCGTGATGCGCAGTGAACCGATGCTGAACTCCTCTCCCTTGGGTATAAACTTCACGTACATGGGCTCTATCTTGCGGTAGTAGCGATAGCTGTGGCGGATACCCTCGTGAACAAGTTCGGTGGCATAGACGGGAAGGCAGAAGTCTGTGCTGATGTTGCCCGCCGCTTTCACGTGGTCTGCATGGTCATGCGTCACGATTATAGCGCGAAGTTTACTGGCGTTCAGACCATATTCGCGCATCAAGTGTTTCACCTTCCTCACGCCGATACCGGCGTCAATCAGGATGGCGTCTTCATCATCCGACAAGTAGTAGCAGTTGCCACTGCTACCACTGCCGAAACTCATAAACTTTAACATAGCTGTCGGAACGTCTGCTTACTGATTGGCGTTCTTTACCTCAGATTCATTCACTAAGATACACAGCTCGTCTAGTTGCTTCTGGTCTACTGTTGCAGGAGCGTCGAGCATCACATCACGTCCACTGTTGTTCTTCGGGAAAGCGATGCAGTCGCGGATGCTGTCCAGACCAGCGAAGATGCTCACCCATCGGTCAAGACCGTAGGCCAGACCTCCGTGGGGTGGGGCACCGTATTGGAAGGCGTTCATCAGGAAGCCGAATTGCTCGCGGGCTTTCTCTGGGGTGAAGCCGAGGATTTCAAACATCTTCTCCTGAAGTTCGGAGTCGTGGATACGGATGGAACCGCCTCCAACCTCGATGCCGTTGCAAACCATGTCGTAAGCGTCGGCGCGAACAGCGGCGGGGTCTGTGTCGAGCAAGGGGATGTCTTCGTCCATCGGATGCGTGAATGGATGGTGCATGGCCATCAGACGGCCTTCCTCTTCACTCCACTCAAACATCGGGAACTCGGTCACCCACAACAAGGCGAACTTGTTCTTGTCGCGAAGACCTAAACGACCACCCATCTCAAGACGAAGCTCGCAGAGTTGCTTGCGGGTCTTCATAGCGTCAGGACCGCTCAAAATGAGGATCAGGTCGCCTGCATTGGCGCCCATGGCGTTCTTCAACTGCTCGAGTACCTCGGGACTATAGAACTTGTCCACACTCGACTTCACGCTGCCGTCGTCTTGAACACGGGCATAAACCATGCCCTTGGCACCTATCTGAGGACGTTTCACCCAGTCGGTCAACTGGTCAATCTGCTTGCGGGTGTAGACTGCGCAGCCAGGGACACAGATACCACCGATATAAGCGGCATCGTTGAACACGGCGAACTCGCCTGTGCCCTTCAGCACGTCCATCAACTCCACAAACTCCATGCCGAAACGCATGTCGGGCTTGTCGCTGCCGAAACGTTTCATACACTCAATCCAAGGCAGGCGGAGGAACGGACCTTCCAACTCAACACCACGAACTTCCTTGAACAGGTACTTGGTCATGCCCTCGAAAGTCTGGATAATGTCTTCCTGCGTGACAAAACTCATCTCGCAGTCTATCTGGGTGAACTCAGGCTGACGGTCGGCGCGCAAATCCTCGTCACGGAAACACTTGGCAATTTGGAAATAACGGTCGATGCCTGCCACCATCAGCAACTGCTTCAGGGTCTGAGGACTCTGTGGAAGGGCATAGAACTGACCAGGATTCATTCGTGAGGGAACAAGGAAATCACGGGCGCCCTCAGGTGTGCTGCCCACCAATATCGGCGTTTCAATCTCCAGGAAACCTTCGCCCGATAGGTAGTTGCGGATAGCGATGCACATGCGGTGACGTAGTTCAAGGTTCTTGCGAACCACACTGCGGCGCAAGTCCAGATAACGGTATTTCATCCTGATGTCGTCGCCGCCGTCGCTGTTCTCCTCAATGGTGAAGGGAGGAGTCTTGCTCACATTCAACACGTTCAGTTCAGAAGCGATGATTTCAATGTCACCAGTAGGAAGGTTGGCGTTCTTGCTGTAACGCTCGTTCACCTTGCCAGTCACTTGGATGACATACTCACGGCCAAGGTCGTTGCTTGCGTCAAACAAAGCCTTGTCGGTCTCCTGGTTAAACACGATTTGGGTGATGCCATAACGGTCGCGCATGTCAACAAAGGTCATGCCGCCCATCTTACGAACGCGTTGCACCCATCCAGCAAGCGTTACCACGCTGCCGGCATCACCAAGGCGCAACTCGCCACATGTGTGTGTTCTGTACATAATGCTTGTATTTTTTTGTTTGTCTTTTCCTTCATTTACAATTGCGGAAGGCAGGCCTACTGTCTGCGCTTTGCCAAAATCCTTGGATGGTTAGGGAATCCGCATCATGGCGGATATGCATCCAAACTGCAAATTTAAGCATTTTTTCCCATTCATGGTCTTTCATTCCCGTCTATTTCTCTTTTTTCTGATTTATTCTTTTCTTTATCCATGATAAATCAAACTTTTCTGCTATATTTGCAGTCCATTTGAATTCTCCAAAACAACAAGTCAATGAAAAACTACAATTCTATGTTTATCCTTTCTTCTCTGTTTCTCCTGTCGGCTTGCACAGGATGCAACGAGAAGAAAATCGAGGACCCGAAGGTCGTTATCAATAATGTGGAAGAACCCAAATCCACACAAAAGATGCAGGACTACGACCTCCGCGACACGCTGACCATCGCAGGTGCCAAATATGAGTTTGTCATCACACGGGAGGCTGACACTACCCTCCAGAAGGTCAAAGTGGAGTCAGGAAGTGAATTCTACGACAACAAAATCCACCTCGTCATCAAGAAAAAGTCTGATGGCTCAGTCTTTTTCGACAAGACTTTCAACAAGCACTATTTCTCTTCCATCGTACCAGTCGATTTCATGCGCAAGGCGCTATTGCTTGGTATCGTCTATGATTACGACAAGGCTGACAATCACAGCCACTTCTCTTTCGCAGCCAGTGTGGGCGACCCTGAGGACGATGAAATGCTCGTACCCATCTTGATGACCATATCCCCCGATGGGGCTATCAATATGGTGAAAGACAATATAAACAGTGAGGTTCCTGAGAATGGGGGAGTGGCTACCATCGACCCCACCGAGGACCAAGGATAAAAAAACTATGATTCAAAAACGCATTGCGATTATTAACGACGTGTCGAGCTTTGGCAGGTGCTCCACAGCTGTCATCCTACCTATTGTTTCTCATTTAGGCATTCAAGGATGTCCGCTACCTACCGCGCTCTTTTCCAACCACACCGGTTACGACAGTTTCTTCCGTCTCGACTTCACACGATTCATGCGCTCCTATATGGACGAGTGGCACAAACTCGGACTGCTCTTCGATGGTATCATGACGGGGTTTCTCGGTTCTGAACATCAAATAGACATCTGCCGCGACTTCATCAGCGAGTTCAGCAAACCGCAGACACTGGCTATCATCGACCCTGTCATGGGCGACAACGGACGTATCTACAGCACCTATACACCGAGGATGTGCAAGGCCATGAAGCGCCTCATCAAAGATGCACATATCATCACCCCCAACCTTACAGAAGCATGTTTCCTCACGGAAACTGACTACCGACCTGGGGGATGGCATCAGCAGGAGCTGACCGACATGATTTACCGTTTGCGCGACATGGGTGCCAACCAAATCGTCATCACGGGCATACGCATGGGGACCAACTTCATCGGAAACGCCATCATGGACGCAGAGGGTATCGTCACTTTCCAGCGACAGCAAATCATCGAAAGAATCCGTTCAGGTACAGGTGATGTCTTCGCTTCCGTTCTCGGGGCCGACGCGGTCAATGGAGTGCCCTTCGAGGAATCTGTTCGGCGAGCATCCCGCTTTGTGCGTTCCAGCCTCCTCGCATCAGAGAAGTTCGACAACCAGACACCACGCGACGGCATATGCTTTGAAGTCGCACTCGCAAAACTCAAGAAAGCATAACTCCTGCCCTCTGCACAGCTCTGGCAGCCAATTTCGGATGCCTCAAGTCTGGTGGACATTATTCCAGTGGGGAATCCACGACCTATCATCAACCCCAAATAACAACTCCAACCATTATGAAAAAAACTTTCATCCTTGCCACCATGCTGGCACTCCTTATAGGCAGTTTCTTCTCCTGCGATAACACCACTAAACAGGAACCTTACAATCCTGACTCTCTCTTTGGCATTATCAACGACCATTATCTCGACGACACCATTGCTATGGAGAAAGATCCTTCCGCCTACTTGCTTTCATTGATTGACAAACACATACCCAACCAAGTCAACCACGACAGACTGATTGCCGATATGGTGTCAATGCAGATGTTGATGGGTGGCATCAGCGAGGAAATCACCAAATTCAAGGATGCTGCCATCACCCACATCAAGACCGACTCCATTGTTGCACGTATCAATAAGGAATTCGCTGATATTCAGAGTGATTATGAGAAACTCAAACCAGGCAATGCCATTCCTAAACTCTCTATCAACACACCTGATGGCAAGAACCTCAACTTTGCCGATTTTAAGGGAAAACTGCTCTATGTGGATGTTTGGGCCACATGGTGCGGACCTTGCGTCGGAGAAATACCCGCTCTTGAGGAAGTCTACAAGCACTTCAAGGGAAACGACAAGATTGAAATCATCAGCATCAGTTGCGACCAAGACAAAGATGCATGGACACAGTTCCTCAAGGAGAATCCACACCAATGGGCTCAGTATATTGTGGCTGAAGATGGTCAGGATGCGCTCAGCAATGAGTATAAGGTGATGTCTATCCCTCGTTTCATGGTCATCGACCCTGAAGGTAAGTTCATCAATGCTGATGCTCTTCGTCCTTCCGATGAAGACATCATCTCATACCTCGAAGGCCTCCTGAAGTAATTCCTTATTTTGATTCATTGACCATTGACCATTGACCATTGACCGTTTACCATTGACCGTTTACCATTGCCTATGGTCGCGTTAGCCACTCCCCTCCCATTTAAGGGGAGGGGTAGGGGTGGGGTGTTGCACCCTAGGCCCATTACCAAACTTGTTTGCACGATGTCGAGCGTGAGCATTTTATCTAATGTTCAATGGTCAATGGTCAATGTTCAATGACTTTCCCCCCTCATGTAAAGGCGATGAACGCAGGACGCGTTCATCGCCTTTCCTTTTTTTTGCCTTTTCTCGACAGAAAAGTCCAATTTTGCACTAAAAAATCTAACGCCATGCTGTCTTTCAAGGATTTCATACAGACCATCGAAGATGGTTACGACATGCAATGGTTTCATGCCTGTGTGGCCGATTACTGTGAGCGATTGTTGAAAGGCGACATCAAGAACCTCATGGTCTTCATGCCACCACAGCACGGCAAGAGCGAAATCGTGTCGCGAAAGTTTCCCGCCTGGGCGCTCGGTGTGAATCCCGACCTCAAGGTCGTGGGGTGCTCATACTCGGCTGACCTGGCAAGGCAGTTCTCCAGAAGCATTCAAAGAACCATTGACTCAAAAGCTTACCAGGACATCTTCCCTGAAACCTACCTCAAAGGGATGCACCCCAAGGAGACTTGTCGCGGATACATCAGGCACGACGACCATTTCGAAACCGTCGGGCACAAAGGCTTCTATAAGGCAGTGGGCGTGTGTGGCTCACTCACAGGAACGCCTGTAGATATCGCTATCATCGACGACCCTGTCAAGGATGCGCTGCAATCCAACTCGCCTACATTCCGGAACCGAGTGTGGGAATGGTACAACAGTGTACTCGCCACACGTCTCCACAACCAGTCGTCGCAACTGCTCATTATGACACGGTGGCACGACGATGACCTTGCCGGTAGGTTGTGCAAGATGGAACCTGACGAATGGACGGTTCTCTCCATCCCTGCTGTTTGCGAGCAGGATGGAGACGGCGGGTTGAGCCAGAGGAAGATAGGAGAGGCATTATGGCCTGACCGGCACGCACTCCAAAAACTCCTCAAACAAAAACAGCGAGCACCCAGGGAATTCAATGCGCTCTACCAGCAGCATCCGACAATCGAAGGAGGGAATATTGTCAAGCGGCAGTGGTTCCGACATTGCTCTATGGAACTGTTCAGGTCCAAACGTTTCAAAGAACCTGTCCATTTCTACCTCGACACCGCCTACGGGAAGAAAAAGCAAGGACAGGACAATGACCCCTCAGGCATTCTCGCCGCATGTGCTATTGGTAACGACATCTATCTCGTCCATGCCATGAAGATGTGGAAGGATATGCCTGAACTGCTGAAGTTCCTCCCCGAGTATATGAATGCCCATTTCGGAGACGCGCAGAGCAAACTCAACGTGGAGCCCAAAGCCAACGGCCTTAGTGTCGTGCAGATGCTGAGGGCGGCTACCCGGCTCAATGTCAAGGAAACGCCCTCTCCCCGTGATTCGAAGGAGGTGCGTCTCAGGGCTGTATCCGCTGTCATCGAGTGCGGTAGGGTGGTGATGGTGGATGGCGACTGGAACGACGACTTCATGGACGAGGTCTGCGGATTCCCTTCACGTGCACACGACGAATATGTCGATATCCTTGCCTATGCCATCAACGACCTCAACGCTATCGATGACGACACCCCCGACTTCCTCGATAACCTCTTTTAGTCAACTCCCCGCCCTTCCAAGGTCCTATAAGTTCCCCTTCCATCTAAGGGGAAAGGCAGAATAAAAATTCGATAATTCGATAAATAGAACGTCCCTTACTTGCATGAGTATCGTCTAGCACGATAGTGCTTAACTTCCTCTTTAACTTCATTTTTAACTTCCTCTTTAACTACATATTTTATAATATCATGGATAATCAATTCAACAGTCTCCTTCATCAAGGCGACATCGACAAGGCTTTGTCGTTGATGACCACTAACAGTGAACGTACAGCAGAAGCCCTTCGCGAGTACAATCCCGCATCTCATGCCATCAACAAAAGGCATGACAAACCCATTTACGACAAGAACGGAAATCTCAAACGTTGGGTGAAGCGATGGAAACTACCCATCGACTACCCCCGCTACATCAACGAAATCGCGCTTGTCTTCATATACGGACGACCAGTCGTTTGGCGACAACTGAGCACAGGTACAGACGAAGCGTTCGGGCATTTTTCCAGACTTATCCAACGACTCCATTTCAATGCCAAGATTCGAGAGTGCAAACGTCTGGCTGGTGCAGAAACACAGGCGGCTTTACTCTTTCATCCCTATCGAAACAAACAAGGGAAAGCCGACTGTCGTTTGAGAGTCCTGGCCAAGAGTAAAGGAGACGACATCTATGTCGCTTGGGACCATTTCGGTTGCATCAAGGCTTTCGCATGGGGATACAACGCAACCGACATGCAGGGTGAGACCAACCGCCACATCGATTTCTTCACCGACCAGCACATCTACCATGCCATTGCATTGGAAGAGGTATGGAAAGTGACGGAGGAAGACAATATCATAGGGAAGATACCCATTGTCCTTTTCCAACAGGAAAAAGAATGGGCTGGGGTAGAGGCGCTCATTGAGCGAGAGGAGTACATCGCCTCCAGAAACGCCGACACCAACGATTATTTCTCCGACCCAATGCTCATTCTCGACGCCGACATCATCAAGAACATGCCTGACAAGAACGACGAGAACAAGACGCTCATCAAAAGGGGAGGTTCGTCTGAGGCGGCGGCCTCGTATCTCACATGGGACAACGCACCCGAAAACAAGCAAAAGGAAATAGAATGGCTGCAAAACCATATCCTTTCCAAGACGTTCACGCCCAATATCGACTTCGACAATATGAAGTCATTGTCAAATGTATCGGGAAAGGCGCTCAAACAACTCATGGTATTAGCCGACATCAAGGCTGCAAGACACAAAGAACAGCACGATGAATTGCTCGACCGTTTTACCAGCATCTGCATCGCACTCATAGCCAATGTCTTGGATGTGTCACTCAAAACTCAGTGCGACAAACTCGTCATCACTCACGAGTTCCAGCCTCCATTCGAAGACTGACACTCCCCGCCCCTCTAAGGGGAGGGGTGCCTGAAAGGCGGGGTGGGGTGTTGCATCCCCCAGTGTAATCATTCATCTCGGTTGTGTGCAGGCCCGCAGTGCGGGGCTGTAAAGCTCTATATTTGCAGCCTCGTTGTCCTTAACGTTCAATGTTCAATGTTCAATGTTCAATGTTCAATGTTCAATGTTCAATGTTCAATGTTCAATGTTCAATGTTCAATGTTCAATGTTCAATGTTCAATGGTCAAAGGCCCTCCGTATCTCCTTCTCTGCCTCGTGAACTTCCGTCCGCAATTGTGGAATCCTTCCTTCAAGCCCCTCAATCTTGGCTTTGAGTTCATTCTTCTTCTGGGTATTAGCTGCATGGTATTCATCTCGAAGGTCATCAAGTTGACTCTCCAACGATGATAAGTTCTTCTTCTTCTGAAGCCATTGCTCAGCTAGTTTGCGGGCATTGGCGTTCGTGAATTGGTCCAGACTGTAAAGCACGAGATTGTCGTTGACCACAAATTCAAACTCATGAAGGATTTTACCTTGACGTACCGATTGGCGCAACAATGCCAACTGACGCTGACCTTCCTTCAAGGCTGCCTCGTTGCCTTGGGTTGTGGAAATACTGCGTAAGGACGAAGCCTGTCGGATGAGTTCGTGGTCGTCGTTTTCGTAATCGAAAGGCAGTCTGCTTTTGTTGGGGACGAAGAAGTACAGACACACTTTGTCTGCGGGTTGGTAGCGGTCGGAGGCGAACATGCCGAGATTGTATGTCTCGTCAATCACCATCAAGTAGTCGTTGGCGTAGGAATTGTAAGGAAAACCAAGATTCTCGGCCTTGAAGAAATGGTGTCCGTCGTCCAGACGGGTCACATAAAGGTCGTAGTTGCCAAGTCCCTGATTACTGCGTGCGGAGAAATAGAGCGTCTGTCCGTCGGGCATCATGAAAGGATAGTTCTGGTCACCGTCCGTTTCCATGCCTGTCAAGGTCGAAGGATAGGAAAGGCCGCCTTC
>Ga0247609_10000423_pt1 | contig 59970 bp, 88 predicted proteins | sample 172DNAGHGlowgp2_FD_193487 | JGI IMG/M metagenome (GOLD analysis project Ga0247609, IMG submission 193487) | Sheep rumen microbial communities from Palmerston North, Manawatu-Wanganui, New Zealand - 1728 DNA GHGlow gp2 | ecosystem: Host-associated > Mammals > Digestive system > Stomach > Rumen ... | reverse complement strand
CTTTGAGAATTCCCCGGGGGGATGATTGATATTTTCATTCTGGGAAATCTCCGGAGTAAGTTTATACATGGCTTTATAGTTGTAAAATTTTTAGCTACCTAACCTTTTTCATCTCTACATACTGTTTCACACAGCTAAAAAACACCTATAAAGTCATGTATAAGCTTACTAAACAATTATTAAACTGATATTTTGTCAGCACATTCTAAAAGAAAGGAGTGAGAAACTATGCCAAAAGCATCAGGAAATTCTCGTAGGCAAGCTCCTGCTGAGACTCCAGAAGCTAGAGAACAGCAGATGATCAATCTAGCAATGAATCTGGCTGAAAGAAAATTGCGCGATGGCACAGCTTCTAACTCAATAATTGTGCATTATCTCAAGTTAGGAACTGCCAGAGCCGAAGTTGAGAAAGAAAAACTAAGAGCTGAGACAGATTTGGCAATGGCAAAGATTGAAAACATGAAGTCTCAGGAAAGAACAGAAGAATTGTATGCCAAAGCTATTGGTGCAATTAAAACCTATCAAGGTAATACATTTCAGGAGGAATACTACGATGGCGAAGATGAGTAAGTCCTACAGTGAACTGATCCAAATCCCGAATTACGTCGATAGATACGAGTATCTGAAACTCGGGGGCTCAGTTGGCGAGCTTACCTTCAATGGCCATAGATATTACAATCAAAAGTTTTATAGTAGTGATCCACAATGGTTGGAAACAAAAAAGAGAGTGATATTACGTGATGAAGGCTGTGATATGGGGCATGATGACTATCCTATACATGGGAGAATCCTGATTCACCACATCAATCCGATCACAATTGAAGAATTAATGAACAGAGATCCAGTTATATTTGATCTCGACAATTTGGTATGTGTTTCACACAAGACACATAATGCCATACACTATGGGGATTCGTCCCTATTGTGTTTGCCCCCTGTTGAACGGGTGGCTTTCGATACTTGTCCTTGGAGGTGATATTTATGGCAGACGAATCAATAACAATCTTAGATTCCATAAAGAAACTCCTTGGAGCAGAAAGTATGGATGCCTTTGATGAAAATCTTCTCATGTTTATTAATGGCGCCCTTAATGTTCTTACCCAAAATGGTGTTGGAGATCCAAAAGGTTTCTCAATAAAAGATGGAACTGAAACATGGGAAGACTTCATAACGAATGACCATATAGAACTATATGAGTTGTGTAAAGAGTTTGTGTATCTTAAAGTTCGACTCGTATTTGACCCGCCGACGGGCTCAGTTCTTGATTATTACCAGAAGCAGATCCAAGAAGATCTTTGGCGTATAAGAGAGCAGGCTGAACCTGCGGATATTTTTGAGGTAAATAAGGAGGATTAAGAATGCTATCAAACACAGCAGTCCCGATATACTACGGACAATTTCGGGACGCCGTAATAGCAGGGCGAATCCCAGTAAACGAGAAAATTTCATTAGAGATGAATAGAATTGACCGCCTAATTGATGACCCTCGTTTTTATTATGATGATGAATCAATAAATGGCTGGATAGATTTCTGTGAATCTGAACTTACATTAACCGATGGCAGTGATCTCCATCTTTTAGATACTTTTAAACTTTGGGCAGAAGAGCTTTATGGCTGGTATTATTTTGCTGACAAGAATGTTTATGAGCAAGGTCCGGATGGAAGAGGTCACTATGTAAAAAGAAGAGTAAAGAAAAGACTTACTCAAAAGCAGTATCTCATAATTCCAAGAGGCGCTGCTAAAACCATGTATGATTTATGTAATCAAGCTTATGGTTTAGTTATAGATCCATCTTCTACTCATGGAGTTACAACAGCTCCAACTATGAAACAAGCAGAAGAAGTCCTGTCTCCTTTCAGGACCGCAATAGCCAGAGCCAAGGGGCCGGTATTTAAGTTTATGACAGAGGGTTCTCTTCAGAACACTACCGGCTCTAAGGCTAACCGGCAGAAATTGGCATCTACTAAGAAAGGTATAGAGAATTTCTTAACAAATTCCTTACTTGAGATCAGACCAATGAGCATAGATAAGCTCCAAGGACTGCGAAACAAATATTCAACGGTAGATGAGTGGCTTTCTGGAGATACACGTGAAGATCCTATAAGTGCATTAGAGCAGGGAGCTTCAAAATTAGATGATTTTTGGATAATAGCCACAAGTTCTGAAGGAACTGTAAGAGGCGGAGCAGGCGATGACATTAAGATCGAGTTGAATAAGATTCTTAAAGGAGAATATGCTGCTCCCCATATTTCTATATGGTGGTATGGTCTTGATGACATTAAAGAAATAGAACTTGGCAAATCAGATCCTACAATTTGGATTAAAGCAAATCCTAATCTTGGTAAAACAGTTTCATTTGAAACATATTTGCAAGATGTAGAAAGAGCTGAACACAATCCGGCAGCTAGGAATGATATTGTTGCAAAGAGATTTAACATTCCAATGGAAGGTTATACATATTTCTTTACATATGAAGAGACATTACCTCATAAGCGATTAAGAGATTTTTGGGATATGCCATGTGCACTCGGAGCAGACCTCTCACGAGGCGATGACTTCTGTGCATTTACATTTTTATTCCCGCTTCAACGAGGAGAATTTGGTGTTAAGACTCGCTCGTACATTACAGAGCGAACGCTGGATAATCTAAACTATTCTATGAGAATAAAGTATGACCAGTTTATTCAAGAAGGAAGTCTTATGATTATGCCAGGCACCGTTCTCGATATGGTGCAAGTATACGAAGATCTCGATCAGCATATAATAACCAAAGGATACGATGTTAGAGCATTTGGATATGATCCATATAATGCAAAGGACTTCGTTGAAAGATGGATTACCGAAAATGGTCCATATGGAGTTGAGAAAGTAATCCAGGGATCTAAGACAGAATCGGTTCCTCTTGGCGAATTGAAGAAAATGGCAGAAGATAGACTTTTGTTGTTTGATGAAGCACTTATGACCTTTACAATGGGCAATTGCATCGTACTCGAGGACACTAATGGAAACCGAAAACTGTATAAAATTAGACAGGATCAGAAGATCGATAATGTCGCTGCCATGATGGATGCATACGTGGCATATAAACTAAATAAAGATAACTTTGAATAAGGAGGATACTTATGGAATGGCTAATACTCCCAAAAGATGAAGATATTCTCCATTATGGTATAAAAGGTAAGTCTGGAAGAAAAAAGAAAAATGGATCAAAAATCAAAATTCCAGAAGCTATAAACCGGCAATTAACATCTTCTCATAAATCTTTGGGAAGTATGAAATACGGTCAAGCAATAGAATACTATAAGAGTATAAAAAATACATCTCCTAAAATTCTTGCAGCATGGTTACAAAAGCATAATGTTGGGCTTAACGCTGCTCAGTATAAAAAGTATGTAATGAACGCTGTTAAGAAAGCAAAAGGTGCTCAAGATACTATAAACACCAAGCATAATATTACTAATAGAGTCCTTGGAAATGATAAGCGGTATCAATCAGAAGCATTACCTAGTGAGAAGACCAGCTCGTCAAAAACTAAGACAAAAACAACTAATAAAAAGAAATCGTCATCTTCTTCTAAGAAAACAAAGCAAGTAAAGTCACAGCAGACTAATAATGCTGCCGAGTTAGGAAGAGCATTAGCCAAAGATGCTAGTACATTACGTGGTGGCTCTACTGCTAGGAAAGTTAGAGTAAATAGAATGTTGAAGACAATAAATAAGTACACAAGGAGGTAACCGTGATGAATTGGTACGCAACTCCAAAAAGTGAAGATATTCTCCATTACGGCATTAAAGGAATGAAGTGGAGAAATAAAAAAGGACCACAAGTAAAATCAGTTCCGCATGTCAGAAAAAAGACAGCAGCAGATCTTGGTGCAGAAGTCGGAGCAGATTTTAAAGCACAAAAGCTTATTAAAGGCCAAAATAAAGGCGAAGCAGATGCAAAGAAAAGCGTTAGTCCATCGAGAAAAAGACAAATTGCTGCAGAAGTTAGACGTTTTTTTATACGTTATGAAAATACTAAAGATAAAAAGTATAAAGAATTGTTAAAAAACAAAATGAATGGGTATTTAGATAAACTTTCAAAAGCAGAAGTAGCATATGCTCGATCGGTAGCAGGACATTATAAAGATATAGGCGTTTCAAAATATTTTGCTAAGTATAATAAAAAAGGAGCATAATCATGGCAGAACGAAAAAGAAGATTAGTGAAAACAGAAACTCCTGAACCTGTTTTTATGCCAAATATTAAAGTTAATGAGAGGAAAGAAGGTACCGCATTGCAGAATGTCATTATAAGGATTGAACCTTCAGAACAGTCTTCTTTTATTGGCGCTTTAATGGCAGGAGAAAAGGTAGATATTCTTGACAGCTCATTGTACTCTAAGGGCTGGCTTAAAATAAAAACCAGAGCAACAATGGTTGAGGGGTATGTAAATTCTAAATCAATTTTATAAGGAGGAAAATTCAAAATGAGTAATGTTTTCTATATTGAATCTCCTTATTTATCACATCATGGTGTAAAAGGCCAGAAATGGGGCATAAGACGTTACCAGAATCCTAATGGAACGCTTACTGCCTTAGGTAAAAAAAGAGTAAGAAAAGCAATGAAGTTGCACGATAAAATTATGGGAGCAAGAGGCGACCATGATTATCGTAAGGCTTCTAAAAAATTTACAAAGTATTCCAGAAAGTTGTATTCTGGAGAAACTACTGAGCTTATAAAGCAGATTCAGAAAGATAATGAACTTCGCTCGTTGTATGAAGAAAAGAAATCTGAAGAAGGACGCAGAAGAATAGAACAGGGATTAAAGTATACTGAACAGGCTGCAAAAATACTCAGCAGTGGTATGATGATGTATTCTACATATCAGCAAGCAAAGAACTGGAAGGCTCAGGCTGAGTATAACAAAGCCCAAGCTGAGAACGCAAAAGGACAGGCTGAAAACTGGAGAGCTCAAGCAGAAACCAATAGAGCAAAAGCTGATTATAATAGAGCAGTTGCAGAAGGAAAATGGGACGAAGTTAAGCCCAATAAACCAAAAGAAGAACCAAAAATACAGTGGTATGATATGCCTTCCAGCAAAACAACATCTACATCCAATAAAGCAACTTCTAATAAAGCAAACTCAAATAATATGAAAAATAATAAGGCGGCTAATGAATGGAGTAAAAAAGCAACAGAAACAGCAAAGCAAGTAGTTGGAGATGCATTTAATGATTGGGCTTCTGGTAAGAACGAATATAGTGGCGGTTTTAAACAAACAGAAAAGCAAAAACAGTATTCTTCCTCAGGTTCGAATTATTATACATCATCTGGATCAGGTTCAAAAGTTTATACTTCATCAATGGCAGATACAATATTATCAAATAGCTATAAATCCACTGGTGAAAAATATTCATCAGCAGCCGATACAATATTATTTAATAGCTATAAATCTACAGGTGAAAAATATAAGAAATAAGGAGGTCTCATAATGCCAACATTTGCAGAACGAATAAAGAATTCGTGGAATGCTTTTCTTGGTAGAGACCTAACTGTTAATAAGTATCACTATTATGGGGGTTTTAACAGCCGTCCCGATAGGACCAGACTTTCTAGAGGAAATGATAAATCAGTAGTAAGTACAATTTATAACCAAATTGCAGTGGATGTCGCTTCGATTGACTTCCGTCATGTTAGAGTTGATAAAGAGGAAAACTACACAGATGACATCGATGATGGACTTAACAGAATTTTCAAAATCAACGCAAATATTGATCAGACTGGAAGACAGTTCGTTCAAGATTTGGTCTTAACGATGATTGATGAAGGAAGTGCTGCCATAATTCCTGTCGATACTTCAGAAAGTCCATTGACTACTGACACATACGATATCTACAATTGTAGAGTTGGAAGAGTAGTTAGATGGGGTCCGCAGGATGTTACTGTTGACGTCTATAATGAGTGGACTGGAAATCATGAACAGTTAAATTTACCTAAAAGAGTAGTTCCGATTATTGAAAATCCTTTCTATGCAATAATGAACGAACCCAATTCTATTCTGCAAAGGCTTATCAGAGTCCTTAATCAGATAGATAGATTGAATGAACAGAATTCCGCTGGAAAGATGGATTTGATCATTCAGGTTCCTTATTCTATAAAAGGACAAGCAAGAAAGAATATGGCCGAAGAAAGAAGGCATGAGATTGAGGCTCAGCTTACAGGTTCTCAATATGGTATTGCATATATTGATGGAACAGAGCGAGTAATTCAGCTTAATAGAGCTGTTGAGAATAATCTGTGGAATCAGGCAAAAGATCTTATGGAACAGTTATTTAGTCAACTTGGTATGGCTAAAACCATCTTCGATGGAACTGCTGATGAGAAGACAATGCTTAATTATTACAATAGAACAATTTCGCCTATTTGTAGTAGAATCACAGAATCAATAGCTTATAAATGGCTTACTAAAACTGCAATAACGCAAGGTCAAAGACTTAAGTATTTCAGAGATCCGTTTAAACTTGTTCCAGTTGAGCAACTTGCTGAAATTGCAGATAAGTTTACAAGAAACGAGATCTTTACTAAGAATGAGATTCGTGCTATCGTCGGAAAGAAACCTTCTGATGATCCTAAAGCAGATATGTTACGTAATAGTAATATTAATCATCCTGAAGAAGCTCAAGAAGCGGAAGGGGGAGAAGGTGAAGAGTTTGAAGAAGAACTTGAACTTGATCCTGAACTTATGGATGGCGTCGATGCCTTAGCGGACAAAGAAGACTTTTCAGAAGACATCGAATAATTTCAAAATGAATAAGTTTTTATTAATTCGGTAAATAGAAGCGAAAACATAAAGTAAGCTAGATATTTATTGAGTAAATAAAATTTATTAATATTTTTAAGGAGGCATGACAATGTCAGTAACAGGTTATGATTTTTGTGGCTGGGCTACAAAGAATGATCTAAAATGTGCCGACGGTCGTGTTATTAGGCATGGGGCATTTACTGCTAATGACGGTAAGAAAGTGCCCCTTGTATGGAACCATCAGCATAATTCACCGGATTGTGTTCTTGGGCACGCACTTCTCGAAACTAGAGACGATGGTGTATTTGCATATGGTTTCTTTAATAATACGAAACAGGGCCAGGATGCCAAGGAACAGGTTAAGCATGGAGATGTAGAAGCTCTTAGTATTTGGGCTAATAATCTTCAGCAGGCTGGATCTGATGTACTTCATGGTGTAATCAGAGAGGTTAGTCTTGTTCTTTCTGGAGCAAATCCTGGTGCTTTTATAGAGTCGGTTGCCCATTCTAATGAGCCTATGGATGACTGGGAGGATGAAGGAATCATCTATACAAATGAAAGCCTTATTCTTGAACATAGTGAACCAATAGAAGTCACAAAAGAAGAAACAACTGAAGAAGAGGCCATAGCCCATTCAGAAGACAAATCTAAGGAGGAATCTAAAGTGGCAGATTCAGAAAAGAAAGAAAAGACTGTTAAGGATGTCATTGATACAATGACTGATGAGCAGAGAGAAGCAATGAATATTATGATTGGTGCAGCAATTGAAGATGCAAGATCAGGAAAACTTAATGAAGAATCAGACGATGAGGAGGATGAAAAAGAAATGGCACACAGCAACATTTTCGACAACGAGGCAAGAGAGAAGGAAGGCACATTCTTGAGCCATTCCGATATGGAAACAATCATCTCTAATGCTAGGAGATGCGGTTCCCTTAAAGAGGCATTTGAGGATTATACAGATGGTGCAGTTCTTGCACATTCCATCGACACAACAGGTATGGAGACTGCAACTGGTCATCAGACATATGGATTTAATGATTCTGATATGCTTTTCCCTGATTACAGAGCAGCTAAGGCTACTCCCGACTGGATCTCCAGGAAGATGGATTGGGTATCCGTTGTTATGAGCGGCGTACACAGAATCCCTTATACAAGAGTTAAGTCTTTGTTCGCAGACATCACAGAGGATGAAGCAAGGGCAAGAGGTTATGTAAAGGGTGACGAGAAGATCTCAGAGGTATTCACAACTCTGAAGAGAACAACTGATCCTCAGACCATTTACAAGCTTCAGAAGATGGATCGCGATGACATCATTGATATTACAGACTTCGATGTTGTTGCTTGGATCAAGGCAGAGATGAGAGTAATGCTTGACGAGGAAATCGCTCGTGCTATCCTTATTGGTGATGGTAGGCTTGGTTCTGATCAGTACAAGATCCAGGAAGCTCATGTACGTCCTATCGTAAATGATGTATCTCTCTTCAACATCAAGTATGCAGTAAATGTTCCTGCAGGCTCTTCTGATTTTGTAGTTGCTAATCAGCTTCTTGATGATGCAATTCTTGCACGTGAAAGATACAAGGGTTCTGGAAATCCGATCTTCTTCACAACAGAGCGCGTTCTTAGCACACTCCTTCTCTTGAAGGATGATATTGGTCACAGACTCTTTAAGTCTGAAGCAGAGGTTGCTACAGCTCTTCGTGTATCACGTATCGTAACGGTTGAGGTTATGCAGGGTCATAAGGTTCCCGTTAAGGTTGGCAATGTGGATGTAGATAAGGATCTTATCGGTCTCATCGTTAATCTTAATGACTATTCTGTTGGTTGCGATAAGGGTGGTCAGATCTCCCTGTTCGATGACTTCGATCTCAACTTCAACAAGTACGAGTACCTGATTGAGACTAGGATCTCTGGCGCTCTTACAAAGCCTTTCTCTGCTATTACACTTTATAAGAACGAGGTAGCCGCTTAATTAAGATAAATGAGGGCCATATAGTCGCACATATCTCCTAAAAAACTTACTAACACATACTAGACGACACTATATGACGTTTTTGTTCCACTTTGACTATATGGCCTTTGTTTATATTTAGGAGGAATTACAATGAAGTTTGCAGGAAAGGTCGGTTTCTGGGTTAAAGATGAAGAAGAAAAACCTGGATTATTTAAACCGCATATTAAAGAACTGCCTTATACTGGAGATGTTCCAAGAGACAATAGGCACTGGAATCCATCTAGTAATAGTACAAATTCCGAATATAAGGTTAACAATGAAATAACAATATTAGCCGATCTTTATGCAAGACAACATTGGGATTCTATCCGTTATGTTCGTTGGAATGATATTTATTGGTCAGTTAGTAGTGTTACACTCGGTTATCCTAGAATTACCATAGTGCTTGGAGGTGTCTATAATGGCGAACGAGCTTAAATGGGAACAGATTCGTGATATTTTATACACTATTACCGAAAATGTGTATTATGATCCACCAACATCTATACAAATGGAATTCCCATGTTTTAGATTTGTGATGAATAATACAGATTCAAAATATGCCGATAATTTATCATATCTAAGAACAAAAAGATGGGCAATAACTTATATTACACGAGATGTTGAAGAACTAGACGATGTAATAAAGCAAATGCTCGATAAGTTTATGTATTGTACGCATGAAACAACATATAAAGCAGATAATTTAAATCATGCTGTTTTTAATTTATACTTTTAATGGAGGAAAAAATTATGAAATTGATTTGGGATCAGGAAGGTAAGAGACTTTATGAGACTGGTGTGGATCATGGTGTTCTCTATCCTCAGGTTGGTAATCAGTATCCTAAGGGCGTAGCATGGAATGGCTTGACATCAATCGATGAGTCGCCTTCTGGTGCAGAAGCAAATGCTATTTGGGCTGATAACATTAAGTATCTTAACCTCATTTCTAATGAGGAATTCGGAGCAACTATTAACGCTTATACATATCCGGATGAGTTCGGTCCTTGCGATGGTTCTACAACAGCTGGTGGTGGACTTGTTCACCTTAAGGGTCAGACAAGACAGAAGTTTGGTCTTTCTTATAGAACTCTCCTTGGTAACGATGAGCTTGGTACAGATTATGGCTATGAGCTCCACTTCATTTATGGCTGTAATGCCGCTCCTTCTTCTAAGACACGTTCAACTGTAAATGATTCTCCTGAAGCTGCTGAGATGAGCTGGGAAATCTCTACAACACCTGTGACTGTATCTAAGAAGGACGATAATGGTAAGGCAATTAAGCCTATTGCTCATCTTGTACTCAGATCTACAGATTTTGATACAGATGCAAAGAAACTTAAGCTTACTGGTCTTGAGAATATTATCTATGGCTCTGATGGTACAGTTTCCTTCGTAGAAACTGAGGATTCCGAGCCCGCTACAGGAAAGACATATTATACAAAGACTGGTTCTGGTGAGACAGAGGCAGATTATACAGTATTTACTGGTAGTGAATTTGAGCAGGGTGTCACATATTACGAGAGGATAACGAGTGGTGCTACAGAAGCTAGACTCCCGTTGCCTGATGAGATCCTGACAATACTTGCAGCTGCTTAATTTCAAAATGGCAGCATTTTTCTAACTTAGGTTAAAAGGGGCGGGGCACCATGTCATTCAAATAAACTGAGTGCTTAAGCCACACTCATCAAAAAGACCTCGCCCCTTTTAATATTTTTAAATCAGAAAGGATAAAATTATTATGTGGAAATTTACAGCAAAATATGAGAATTGGAATGGAGAGCAGAGAGAGAAGGTTCTTAGATTCAATCTTACACCTTCCGAAATAAGAAAACTTCAGTTCTCTAAAGAAGGCGGTATTGATAAGTATTATCAGAAGATAATTGATGAGAATGATACTGCAGCTATCTATAATACATTTGAAGAACTTGTTAGGGTATCTTATGGTGTTATTTCTGATGATGGTGAAGAATTCATTAAGTCAGAAGAAGCATATAATAAGTTTAAGAATTCTCTTGCTTATGAGGCATTTATGGATTACATCATAACTTCTGAAAATGGAGCTACGAATTTTATAACAGGAATTCTTCCTCAGAATTATGTTAATAAGATTAAGAGCCCTGAAGGAAAGAAGATTGCAGCAGAGCATGGAATTGATATTAGTCCTTTAACTAATGGCTAATAAGGAGGAAGGGAATGCTTGAGATTACGATTGAACCTGCAGAATATTATAATGAATCTACTAATAAGTTTACATATTTTCCGAAGGAACCCGTGGTTTTAATCTTAGAGCATTCCCTACTTTCTATATCTAAATGGGAAGCAAAATGGCATAAATCATTCCTTAACAATAAAGCCATGACCGATGTTGAATTATTGGACTATATACATTTTATGTGTGTAAAACCTTCTCCGGAAAATGTAGATCCTAATGTCCTTTTATCGATGTCAGAAGACAACATTATAGACATAAAAAAGTATATAGAAAACCCAATGACCGCTACAACCTTTGCAGATGGAAAAGGCGGTAAAGGTGGGCATGCGGCTAATAAAATAGTTACTAATGAATTAATCTATTATTGGATGTCAGCATATCAATTACCTTTTTCTTGTGAAAAATGGCATATAAATCGTTTATTAACATTAATAAGAGTATGTAATGAAGAAACGGAAGCTCAAAATAATCCCGATAAGAAGAAAATGTCAAATTCCGAGATTTATGCAAGAAATAAGATGTTAAATGCTCAGAGAAGAGCAAAATTAAATTCAAAGGGGTAAAAAGATATGAGTCGTATAGTTACTAAGAGTAAAGGTGATTTTTCAAATCTTAATAGATTTTTTGATAAAGTTGAAGATGCTATACGATATGTAGATTTAAGAAAATATGGAAAAATGGGAGTAACAGCATTAAGAAATGCGACACCTAAAGATAGTGGAAAAACTGCTGATTCATGGAGATATGAGATAGTTCATGACAAGCAAGCTAAAAACTATACTTTAACATGGTATAATGACAATATTTCAGAAGGTTGGTTTAATATAGCCATAATGCTTCAATATGGTCATGCTACTCAAAACGGTGGTTATGTAAAGGGAAGAGATTATATTAACCCAGCTCTTGCTCCTATATTTGACAAATTGGCACAAGATGCTTGGAAGGAGGTAACCGATTCATGAGTAGAACAATTGACCAAAAAGTTGTCGAGATGAAGTTTGACAATAAACAATTTGAAGAAGCAGTAGCTCAATCTCGTCAATCTATAAAGCTCATGGAGAAGGATATTAACCTTCTTGAAGGTACAAAAGCTTTAAAGAATTTAGATAAAGCAATTTCAAACGTAGACTTTTCACATATGTCAAAGTCTATAGATGGAATAAAAAATAGTTTTAGCATACTTGGTACTATTGGTAGATCTGTAGTTAATAAGTTAACAACAGATACTATGAATAAGTTTCAGCAGATGGCTCAAAAAGCATCTGGCGCAGTTAAAAATATATTTAATCAAGTATATCAGAGAGGTTATGCAAGAGCATCAAAACTTGAAAATTCTGCATTTCAGATTAAAGGTTTGATCGAACGTTCTGGTCTTGAGGGTGAAAAAGCTGAAAAAGTAACTACAAGAATAAAAGATATGGTAAGTGAAGCTGTTACCGATACTGCTTTCGGTCTTGATCAAGCTTCATTGGCTGCTTCTACATTAGCTTCTACTTTTGGAACTGATGAAAAAGCTTTAAAGAGAATTAATAAAGCATTACATGCCATTTCTGGTGTTGCTGGTACTACTGGTGCTGCTTATGAACAAGTAGCTGATATTTTTACAGATGCGGCTGGTAAAGGCCATGCAATGGGTGATGAATTCAGCAGATTATCATTGCTCGGTATAAATGGCGCGGAAGAAGTAGCAAAATTCGTAAATAATACGAAAAACCCATTAAGTATAGCATATAGAAAACAGTTAAATAAAGATCTTAAAAAGGGTGTAAATCACTTAATAACAGCTGAAGAAATACTTAGTTTAGCATCTAAGAAAAAGATATCAGCTGAATTATTTTCTGATGCATTTGAAAGCTTCTTTAGTACAGCAAAAGAAGCAAATGAAACATTGAATGGCGTAACCGCAAATATTGGTGCAGCAATGGGTCGTCTTGGTGCATTGTTTATTCAGCCATTAATACAGAATAGCGGACCTCTTGTTAAGTTTTTGCAAGTTGTTAAAAATGGCATCTCTCAAATAGCAAAAACTTTAAATGATTTAAAAATTCCTGAAAAAATAACGAATTTTATTAATAATAGCATTGGCGTTGCTACTATTCATGTACAGAATTTTGTAGAAGCTTTTGAAAAAGGAAAAACACCTCTTAATGATTTCTTAAATACCGTTACTAAGATCATCGATGTGTTAAGCGAAATATTGCAATTAGATCCAAATAGTCCATATCTTGGATTAAGTGGTGATGAGCTTAAAGAGAATATGGAAATTGATAAGCTCAATAAATATTTTAAAGACGCATCTAAAGAACTTGGTAAAAACTACAAATCATATAAGCAAATAGAAAAAGAAACCCTTGCTGTATTTAAGAATTCAACTGGTATTTCTAAAACACAGCAGAAAAAGATAGCTATGGCTACATATTTGGGACAGATGAATGACGATAATGTTCATTCTTTGAAACAGTATGAGTCACTTACTAGAGAATGGTATAAACAGCAATTACTTAAAGACCATTCTAAAAAAGAAGTAGAAAAATTAATGAAAGATAGCGAGACGAAAGATTTCATTCACGCCATGGCTATCGAAAAGTATAATAAAGCAACTGAAGAACAAACTAAGAAAATAAGAGAATTGGCCGCTGCCGAGACTGAATTAGAATTAGAAGAAGCTGAGATCTGGAACCATGATTATCTTGGTGATGTCTTTGGCGGTCTTAAGAATATTCTTGGTGCAGTAATAGATGTATTTAAAACCCTTGGTGAAGCCATATTTGGAACTAGTGGGCCATTAAAAGACTTTGCAGAAGTTGTAAATGGTGAAGCAGATCCAAAAGAAGCAAGGAAGTCACTTAATAAATTTACTGAAAGTTTCAAGAATGCTACAGAGAAGGTAAGAGAATTTGTTAATACTGATGGATTTAAGAAATTTGTATCCACTCTTGGCAAGATAATAGCAACTGCAGTAAAGATAATCGGTGGAATTGCAAAAATAGCTAGTCATGTATTTGATGCTGTATCACCAATTATTATTAAGATATCTGATCTTTTAGGCGGGGTATTTAAAACCGCAGAAGAAGGAGAAGAAGGTCTTAGTGTTTGGGATCGTATAATAAATGGCATATGTTCTGCTATTGATTTTCTCGGTCAAGTACTTCTTAACGTATGGGAAATTGGTGAAGATGTTGTTGGCTGGCTTTCTGAAAAAGGAGTATTTGATGTTATAGGAGCTATAGGTCAGAAAATACTTGAATTTGCAAAGATTGCAATTGAAAACTGGCCGAATGCATGGGCTAAGATAAAAGAAGCTATGAAAGGCTTTGGTGACAAAGCGAAAGAAGTATTTGGTTGGATTGGTGATAAACTCGGTCCGATATTTGATAAGATTAAACCATATCTTGATGATTTTAAAGATAAAGTAAAAGACTTAACAAATGGATTTATTGATCTTGATAGTCCTTTGGGTTTTATAAAAGATTTATTTGGTGGTACTTCTGATGAAGCATCAAATGCTAAAGATGCAATTACTGAAGTTAGTAATGCTTTAGATAAAGTTGGTAATACCGCCGACAAGGTTAGTGGTGCATTAGATAATGCTAAAACTGGTTTTGCTTCATTCAGTGGAATAGGCGGTAAAGGACAAATCGGAATTAAGAAAGATCTTATTTCCATGGTTGGTGTCTCTGATATTCCAACTGAAGAATCTAGCTCATTTATTGATAAACTTAAATCTTTTAATTTAAGCAAATCAGATGCAAAAGAAGCAAAAGAAAAGGGAAATATTTTAACTGATATTTTAAATTGGTTTAAAGATTTCTTTGCCAATACACCATGGGATAAGATTGGTCTTGCATTAACTGGAATGTTGGCTGCTTTTGGCCACTATAAGATTGGCACTGGTATTTATAATATTAGTATTGGTATAAAGAATCTTGGAAAAAATATTGATTCTAGCATAGCAAATATTACAGGATTTGATGCTAAGACAGAACGTCTTAAGGCTATGAAAGATGTCCTTAAGACAATAGCAGCTATACTTGTTATATTTATAGTTGGTGTATGGGCTGTTACAGGAGCTATATATGTTCTTGGTAAGATGGATGTTGATGTCTTACTTAGAGGTTTGGGTGCAACACTTCTTATAATGGCTGTTATGGGTGTATTTATAGGTGCAGTTGCATACATGGCAAAAGCATTAAGAGGCGGATCATCTACTGGTGAAGACTATATGTTTAAGAATGGTCTTTCTTTCGGTAAGTTATCTATTGGTAGAAGTACTAGTGGTTCATCTGTTACTGAAAACGACGCATTCAAACCGTTAGTTGGATTAGCTGCCGTTCTTGGTGTATTTGTTGTTGGTGTATTGCTTGTTACAGCTGCAATAGTTGTACTCGGTAAGATAAAACTCGGAACACTTATACAAGGTGGAATAGCATTTATTGCTATATCGGCGGTCATGGTCGGTTTACTAGTTATAACTTTTAAAATGTTGAAGGATATAATGAAGCCCAAGAATGGTAAGGCAATGACCAATGAACAAGCAAAAGCATTATCGACATCATTGATCGCTGTGGCTGCAATCATATATGTGTTTGCTCATTCAGTAATAAAGATAGCAACAGCTATAAAATTGTTATCGTTGATCCCGACTGGAGCAGGTTTCTGGCAAGCAATTGGCACATTTGTTGTAGTTGGCGGTTTTATGATAGGCTTAATTGCTGTAATCTTTATATTCTTAAGAAAGTTATTGAATGAAACTGAAGAGAATAAGATTGCATCTGGCTCTAAGATAAAAGAGTTAACGAAAGTATTAGCCGTTGTTGCTCTTATTATATTTGTAATAGGACAAGCAACCGGAAGTATATTAAAGAAAGTAGTATTAGTTGCGACAGCTGCTAACATAGGTAGAATGGGACCAGCAATAGCCGCGTTAGTAGTAACTATGGGCATAATGCTTTCTATGGTTGCTATAATTATGTTGTTTACAACAGAGATGGTAAGAAACGCAGCTAGTCAAAAAGGCTTGGGACCTCAAACCGTAAAGTCAGTTACATGGGTATTAGGCGCAATAGCTGTAATTATATTTGTAATTGGTCAGGCAGCAGGTAGTATATTAAGGAACGTAGCATTGTTGGCAACAACATTCTCAGTAATGTCACCCGATGCGATTACTAAAGCATTAGTAGCGGTTGGAATTGTATTAGGCATTATATTGGTTACTGTTGCTGTTATATTGGCTGGCGTTATACTTCTTACGAAGTTCGCATCAGCAGATCAGATTAAGAAAGTAAATGTTACACTTGGTTTGGTAGCTGCTATTATATTTATAATGGCAGTAGCGATAGCTGCAATAGGATATGCCGGATCTCAATTGAAAGATGTAGATCCTGCTGCTATTACAGCCCTAAATTGGGGCATACTCGCCTTAGGCGGAATAATAGCAGTAATAGCAATAATAATGGTTATAGCCGGTGCGCTTAAAGTAGACACGAAACCAATGTACGCCATAGTCGCTATGATGGGTGTACTTGCATTAGTATTTGGAAGTCTTGCGTTATTAGCTGTCGCATTAGGAACTGTAGAAGATCTTGAAGGAATGAGTAAAGCCCTTATGTGGATGGGTATCATTCTTGGTGGTTTAATTGTAATAATGACCATCCTTGCAGTTCTTGGCGAAAAACAAATAATAGGAACTAAAGGTTTAATAGCAGTTGGAGTACTTGTTGGTATATTAGCAGCTTTACTTCTTGCTCTTGGCGCAGCAGCGTTAATGATTGGTAAGTCAGTTGATTTAATAACTAAAGGAATTAATAGATTATTAAAGACACTTAAATCATTAGGTAAAGATAAAGAAGCTAATCAAGTACTTAAAGATGGAGCTAAACAATTTGGTGCATTATTTAGTGATATTATAGAGGGTGTTGCTGATGGTGTTATTGAAGCAGGCCAAAAACTTGAAGAAAAGAGAGAACCATTAAAAGAAGCAATTAAATCTATATTTGGTATCATAGAAGATGCAATAAGCACATCAATACAGCAAACATTCTTGTTAATACTTAATAGATTATCAGACGTTGTTAATGCTCTTGATCCATGGCTAAAAGAAAATGGCAAAACAATAGAAAGTGTTCTTATACAGATTGGTGATATTCTTTATGACGTCATTAAACATTTTATTGACCGTTTAACCGTTGATATTCCAATATGGCTAGGGCTATTATGTGATACAATAGAACAGAAAGCACCTGGTTTGGGTGAAAAATTAGTATCGGCCGGTATTGCGATCATAAAGGGTCTTGTCGATGGTCTTGTTAATCATAGAGAAGAAATAATTGAATGTGTCTGGAATATTATTAAAGAGCTTGTTAATATTATATTTAGGTTCTTTGGTCTTGAGGCACCATTCCCTATAGTATGGAAAGCAGAACCGAAATTTGAAGAAGATGCTTCATCTGAAAAAGCGGATCTTGATGCATCTGGTGAAGCAGCATTAAATCAAATTGAAGATGGTGCAGCTGGCGTAGAGAAGGATGTAACAAAATATTTTACAGATTTCATCGGTCGACTTGGGGACAGTATACTCGATGCTGTTTTAAATAATGAAGATTTAAAAACAGCTGGTAAAGCATTAGCATATTCTCTCACTGGCGAAGGAGATCCTTTTGATGTAGCTCAACAGCAAGTAGATGCCAATACTAATTATAGAAAAGCTCGAAGTGCTTTTAAAACGTTATATGATTACTATAGAAAACAGGATTACACAATAGAAAATGCTATAAAAAAAGCTAAAGAAGATATGGCCAGAGAAGCTTCTAAAATTGGAGCTGGAAAATTCCTTACCGAAGATGTATATAACGAATTTATTACATATTGGAAAATCAAGTCCCCTTCTAAACGAGCACAAAAAGCAGCGGCATATGTCGCACAGGGTTTTGCAAAAGGCTTTTCTGACCCATTACCAGCAAAAACATTTAAGAATCTTACTGAAGATCTAAACAATATCTACATTGAAGGAATGGAAGATAGTGGCAAAATGGCTGTGACCGGCTTAACACAAGATCTTAAAACTGCTATTCCTAAAATCAAAAACGTATTAATGAATTCTGGTTTGTTTAGTAATGACGCTTTTGTCATTAAACCAGACGTTGATCTTTCTACAGTAGAAGGTAGAACAGAAGCCATTCAAGGAATGTTTGATAAACTTGGTATCGGCGTTAATGTTGATTCCGCAGTAGATATGTTTGGACAGCTTAAATCTGGTAACTTCAGTAGCATTGACATCAATAAGGTTGTAACTGGATTTGATTCTGCAAATGGTATTACTTCTAGTGCTCCAATACAGGATGCATCTTCAGCGAATATTGTATTTAATCAGAATAACTATTCGCCTGAGTCACTCTCTCAGATTGATATTTATAGAAACACAGAAAGTTTGCTTAGTAATAATTCAACTATTAATGGCGTCTTAAATGCTGTTGGTGTAAAATCTAGTAATATTAATTTATCTTATATCTCTAAAATTGGTAGTTAAAATTAATCATTAAAAAATTCAAAATGGAGGCATAATCATGATAAAAAAGTTTGAGATTATCCCCCTAACGAGGGATTCAAGCAAATCATTAACTCTTGATTTATACAATCCCGAGCTTTCTGGATTTGCCGTTAAACAAGCAACTGGTTTGGGACCAGTAAAAGCTAATATTACAATGGCAGATTATGCCTCAAAACAAGGTGCTAAATTCCAAGGTAGTAGGCGGGGGTCAAGAACTATTAGATTAGATCTAGTATTTCTTGATACCTCGTCCTCTATCGAGGATGTTAGACATGATTCTTACAGGTGGTTTCCAGTTGAAGGAAAGCTTAAAATGCTTATTGAAACTGATACCAGAACTTACATAACCACTGGCTACGTTGAGTCAAATGAACCTACAATATGGAGTTCAGATTTGGAAGGAACATCAATACAAATAAGATGTGAAAGTCCATTTCTTTATACTGAAGAGGAAATGAATTATACTCTCGCTAGAACCTATTCAGCATTTCATTTTCCTTTTACTTCATTGGAGACACCTGAATTATTATTTGGCTATGTTTATAGCGGTGATCAAATAGAAGTAAACAATGTCGGAGAAGCTGAGACAGGATGTACAATGGAAATCACAGCACTCCAAGACATATCCAATCCAATAATTTACAATAAAACCGATGGAACTTATTTCGGTGTTAATGTAAATATGGATGCTAATGATAAAATAATAATCGATACAACGGTCGGCAGTAAATCGATCGTTCTTAAACGAAAAGGATCTTATTATAACATTATTAATGGTATAAAAGACGGTTCAACTTGGTTTAGTTTGGAACCAGGTAAAACTCTATTTGCCATAGGACATGGTGATGAAATAACTAGAATATTTTCCGATAAAGAAGCAGAGTTCTCTATTTATAGGCATAACTATTCTATAGATTCATTAACCATCAATACTTCAACAGATTATGTAAAAGAAGAAACTACAGAAGAAACGAATACAAATCCGACAATAGATAAACCAAAAGAATTAAACATACCAAGCACAATAGAATTTTCAGCATATAAAGACTATTGGCATGATGATAATACTGACCCAGACTTGTATGACTATACAAGTAAGTCAATGACTTATAATCGTACAATAGCAGATATGATAGCAGATGACCAGGAAGCTACAATAACTGCTGATGATTTTGGGGCTGGTTATGTTGATATTAATAATGGTTTCTTACAAGTTACGAGCAAGAAAATAGCAGTTAATTTATCTTCTAATGGAAACTGGTCAACAGTTATATCAGAAAATAAAGTTACAACTGTTAAAGAAAGATACTATCTTATTGCCATGTTTAAATGTACTTTAACTACATTAAAGGCAAATACAGAAGTATATTCTAATAGATTCGTTTACCATCCTGAGTTTAATGGCGCTAGTTCTGTTGATGAAATAGTATATTATTTCAAACAGATGGGTAATGAAATTAATGCTTGTTATTGGGATAATGATGGCAAATTATGTATAGTAATTGCAGAGAATTGGGATACATATTCTCATGACCATTTCAAATACCATAAGGCGAAGAAGAAAGTATATTGGAAAAAGCATAAGAGAAAAACAAAGACAGTAAAGAAAGCATATTATTCAACGAGTTTTAATGCTAATTGGTTTAATAATAATAACACATATTTTATCGCTCAATTAAACGAAGAAACAAAAGTTGACACGCCGACACTTGATGATATTTGTGACTTTATATTATTTGATTCAGCGATAGTCGATAAGATTAAGATAACCTCTGCTGATAATTTAATTGCAAATATGAAGATACATAAGAACGTTAATTATGTATATCAGTATTTGAACATTGACACGGAGTCTAATACTTACACTATATCTGATGGAGTTGCCGGTGAACTCGGATATTTACGAGCAAAGATTAATTTTAATTCAGAAGGATATAGAAAAATTATATTTTATATAAATGATAAAGAATATACCATTGATTGGGATAGAGTAACATACAATGAAGAGGACTACAATTGTCCTTATAAATGGGAAGAGATGACTACACATTATAGCGGAACGGTTTGGTATGCGGTTCCGGATCCGAATTATGATGAATCAAAACCGATAGTATGTCCTATTTATCCAGGATCTAATTCTGGTTCACAGAATTCAGAAACACCAGAAACACCAGATCCTTTCTATGGCGGTTATATAGACCCATTGAATGGTGTATTAACTAATATTTATGACTCAGAAGGAAATCTTCTTGAAACACCTAATGACATTGATATTTCAGATGTACAGTTAAATATTAGTGTTCCAGAAGGAGAATATACTATTTCTATTGATCAATCAGTTGGAACTATAACACATTTGATCTATCCTGTAACTTCTGGAATTACATTAGATAGAATGAACTTAACAATAAAATTTAATAACTATTTTGTAGGTATATAAAGGAGGTTAATAATGGCTCATATTAATGGATATTTTTTCAATGCACAGATTAATGAAGGTGGCCAGTATGATCGTCTTTATAACAACGAAGATTTCTGTGGATATTTGGCTCAATTAATTGGTAATGGCGTATTTCCAACACCTCAAACTCAATTGCAGGTTAGCCCGAAAGAAGGTATGACTGTAAAAGTTAATCCAGGTCAAGGATGGATAGAAGGTCATAAAATGATACTCGAAGAGGATATAGAAGGAGATTTCACTTTAACTGTACCTTCAGTATTATTAGAAGGGCACTCTAGAACAGATAGAGTAGTATTTAGAGTAAATTATGTTGATAGGGTTATGGAGATAGTTCTTAAGTCTGATTTGGAAAATGAAACTACTCCTGGCGTTACTAGAAATAGTGATTACTATGAACTTAGTTTAGCATTGATATCTGTTAAATATGGTATAACAGAAATAACAGAATCTATGATCGCAGATACAAGAGGAGAAGCTGAAGTATGCGGTTGGGTCGCAGGATTAATAGAACAGATTGATGTTTCTGGAGTAGCATCGCAATATGTTGCTAGATACCAAGAGATACTTAATGACATGGAATCTTGGTATGCTACATTAACTCAGGATTTGACAGTCGGTGCATATTTGGTTCAGTATCATAAAGTTGTACAGGTTCCAGCATCAAATATTATATATCTTGATATGGAAGATTATGTATATAATTCACACGATTTACTAACACTTACTCTTAATGGTCTTCGCTTAAGTCCTGGAGTTGATTACTATATAGTTACATCTTCAACTCCTGTTAGTATTCGTCTTGCTACTGAAATAACATCTGGTAATACTCTTGATATTTTAGCGGTTAAGAGTAGTCTTGAGCCATCAAGTGGTGGTCTTGTAACATATGTTATGGGGCAGAAATTCGTATACATACCGAACGCTCTTCCTAATGAGAATGTTAAGAAGATGTGGATTAATACATTGGGCGTCACTAATAAGTTTGCAGTAGCTGGAAGGAATCTTATTAGATTTGATCGTTTTGACGATTATACTTCTGGGGACCTTACATTTGAATTATTAAGTAATGGAAAGATTGGAATTGGCGGAACGTCTGGTTCTTCTCCAATATCTTGTGTATTACCCATTGATATTTCAACATTTAGGCCTGGTGAGAAGTATACGCTTTCAATCGCATTTGACGGTATAAGTGATACTGAAGATGTTGGTGCTGGCGTACTCATTAATGGCACTACGGGATATGTTGTTGATTATGCAACAAGAACAATAACATTTGAAATCCCTGAAACATTAACAAGTATTGCACTTGATATTTCTGTATCTGGTGTAAGCGTTCCAGTATCTGGATCTGTTGCTTTGCAGCTCGAATATGGTGCCATCGCTCACGATTTCGTTAAAGCATATTATGACGAATACACATATGATGGTAATAATACACCAATGCTTAATGATGGAATTTCAAATATTTGGATCTTAGATTCTAGTGCTAGTGGATTGAAGGTTGGATATTTTGTAATGGATTCCGTTGTTGATGGTGATTCATTGTATTACCCTATAGAAAATTCATAATAAAGGGGGTTTTCTGAAATGAGTAAGAAATTATATAATGAACAGCACATCAATGATATTGCATTAGCAATCCAAAGCAAGACTGGCAAAACAGATCCGATGAGATTAGGCGATTTTGCAGAAGAGATATTAGGGATTCCCGTTGGAGATCCTGGCGATATAACATGGGATAGAGAATTGGTAGATGAATGGGATTTTACAGAAAGCTTAACATCTAAAACGTATAATAAATCGTTTACAATTGTTGGCGCCGATATTTCTCGAACATCAGATGGTATAGTTTTTAATACCAACTCAGCAGATCAAACAGTATATAGCGAAGATTTTCATGAACTTCCGATAACTGATTGGTCTAAGATTGATATTGAGATAGAAGCCGAAGCGTATGCCTCAACACAGAGTTCCCGTGCCTTTTTCTCTTTCTGGGCATCTCCAAAATCAGCATATAGTTGTGGATTGGATTTTATGGGCTTGGCCGACGGATTTAAATGGATTTATACGACATTTGTAACCCCATCAAATAATTTTACCAATGTTGTATCTGCCGCAAGAAACATTTGTGTAAATCTTGAGACTGGGACATTATACACAAATAAAATTCTAATTTCTAATGGTTTCTCTTTTGGTGGTTATTTTGCTGATGCTATGGCTGATCCTGATCATAATAGGTTCTATATTGGAACGAATGCTGGTTGGCTCGGAAATCCATCTGGATACAAATTTAAGAAATTAAGAGTATTTAAACATATAACTACTACATAATATCTGGAGGTCTGAATCATGGACGGTATGGATGTAACAATACTTGATTCCAATTTTAATATAGTTGGTATTGTTGATGACTATCAGTCCTTGATTTGGACTGAACGATATAATAAAGCTGGAGATTTCGAAATTGCTGGGGATTTAAATAGTACACTTGCACAATATTGTAAAATTGGCTATTATGCCAGAATTAATAAATCTGATACTGTAATGGTTATCGAAGGAATAGATGGGCAGGAAAAGATACGAAGTGAAAATAAACTTATCGTAAAAGGAAGATCTATAGAATCTATATTGGATCGTAGAATAGTTTGGGGTTTTGTTACTCTTAGCGGAAACGTTCAAGATGTTATAAAGCAATTATTAACAGATAATGTAATTTCCCCATCTAGAACAGAAAGAGCCATTCCAAATTTTATATTTCAAACTAATGACGATGCAAATATAGCTAATTGCAATCTTTCTTCTATACAGTTTGACGGTGATAATATATATGATACAGTATGCGCTCTTTGTCAGTCTTTTAATCTTGGATTTAGAATTCGTTTGCTAGGTAATATCTTTGTATTCTATTTATATTCTGGAACAGATAGATCTTGTAATCAAACAGATAATCCATATGTTATATTTTCTGAAGATTACGATAATATTATAGAATCTAGATATTCTGCAGATAAAACGCCATATAAGAATGTTGCATTGGTTAATGGCGAGGCCTTAGAGCAGCCATCTGGTGGTGGCGATGACCATAATAAATTTAGAGTAATAGCTGGAGATGAAATGGTTTCTGGTCTTAATCGATTCGAAACTTGTATAGACTCTGGTTTAAGCTCTACAGATGCACAAACTGGTGAGCAATTATCTACAGAAGAATACACACAGCAAGTGATACAAAAAGGCAATGAAGAATTAGCCAAATTGCAAATAAATCAGATACTAGATGGAAAGATAGTGGAAGATTATTTTGTATATGGTAGGGATTATTGGATGGGCGATCTATTACAGTACAAAGGGATTTACAATATCTCATCCCCAGTAAGAATAACCGAATTTATCCGCTGTTTGGATACTTCAGGTTATAAAGAATACCCAAGTTATATTTTAACGGAAGGAGGTAACAACAATGGCTAATGTATATGTTGAGGATGTTGTTAACATCGCTATTGAAGAAGATGGATATTTAGAAAAGAAGTCAAATGCTTATCTTGATGATAAGACTAAGAATGCTGGAAACAAAAACTATACAAAGTACGCTCGTGATATTTACCAGAAAGGTAAGTCAATTCTTAATGGCAATAAACAGGGGTCTGCATATTGCGCCGTTGGAACCATTTGGGATATATTTAAGGCTTCCGGATGGTCAGTAAGCAAGACTAGGTATGTATTGTGTCTTCCTAATTCTCCTTGTGCAGCAGCTGGTGTAAAGTATTATAAGGCATATTTCGAATCTGCTGAGAGATACGATAAGAATCCTAAAGTTGGTGACATTATATTTTTCAATCATGATAAGGATAAAGATCCTGAGCATGTTGGATTGGTTATAAAGGTCACTGATAAGCAGGTAAAGACAGAAGAATGGAATACTTCTAAGAATGGTAAACAGGGTGTATTTCAGAAGACATACAATCGAACGGATTCCAAGATTCTTGGATATGGTCATCCGAGATACGATACAAAACCTTCTCCAGAACCTCCGGAACCAACACCTCCTACTCCTGAAAAGAAACTGATTAAGGCTTCAAAACCTGCTTCTAAAGGACCCGATAAAGCTCTAAATAGAGAATTTAAAGTAAAGAGTTCTAAAGCAGCTATTAAAGATGGACCTTCATCAAATTCTAAAATCCTTACGGAGATCTCGATTAATACTAAAGTTCGTTGCTATGGTTACTATTCCGTTACAAATGGAGTAGATTGGCCGTACATACGATACGAAGATGAACTTTATATTTATGAAGGCTTCATATGTGAAAAGAGTTTGGAGGTTGTATAATGGTTGACAATGCAGTGTTAATTGCCATTATTACTGCAGTCGGAACTATTGTTTGCGGACTGGTATCAGCAGTAATGGCTAATCGTGTAACGGTTTATAAGATCGAAGCACTTACAAAAGAGGTTGAGAAACACAATAAGGTAATTGAACGCACATTCGCCCTTGAACAAAAAGTTGAGGATATGGACGATCGATTAGTACGTGTAGAAAATTCAAAATAAAGGAGGTTTTCTAACATGGTATTTGAAAATAACAAGGTATATGATGTACTTAAGTACATTGCTCAGATTGTTCTCCCGGCACTTGCCACATTATATTTTGCTTTGTCAAAGATTTGGGGATTGCCTTATGGAATAGAGATCGTAGGTACTATATCTGCTATTGATGTATTCCTTGGCACTCTTCTTGGTATAAGCAAGGCATCATATAACAAGAAGGTGAAGGCAAATGGCAACTAATGCATATGGATTTGATGATAAGAAATTGAAAGTATCAATCGATAGGGCTATCGAAGATGCCATAAAAGACATTGATATTTCAAAGATTATTGGAGATGTATGGAAGACCGTTTATCCAATAGGTTCAATCTACATCTCAACAGTTCAGACCAATCCCGCTGTTATATTTGGCGGCGGTGAATGGATTTCATTCGGTATTGGTAAGACACTTGTTGGTGTTGACGGCTCTGATTCTGATTTTAGTTCGGCCGAAAAGACGGGAGGCAGCAAGGATATTCCTAAGCACTCCCATACTCAGAATGCTAAATTCGAGATTCGACCTGGTAACTATGCTTCCGTATATACAGAAACAGGTTGGAATACATCAATAAGTAAGGGTTCAACATGGAATGCCGATCTTGATATGACTAGTGCAAGTCATAAAGGTGACAGAGTAACAATTGCTGGTGAAACAGCTACAACTGGTACTGGTAAGAATAACATGCCGCCATATATTACAGTATATATGTATAAGAGAACAGCGTAATAAAAACTCCTTGCGGCGGGGTTTAATAAGCCCCGCTGATAAGGATTTTATAAGGAGGTTATGTCATTATGGTTAAAAATAAAAAATACGAACAAGACATAATAGAAATTACAAGAGGGACCACGCCGACCATAACGACACATGTAAAAAATCTTGTGATTCCTATGGATCAGGTTAAACAGGTGTGGGTAGTCTTTGCACAAGATCCATTTAAAAAGCTTAAAATAAGCAAAGAAATAGAAGATGTTGTCTTAGATAACGAGAAACAGACAATTAGTGTTCTTCTTAGTCAAGAAGATACCCTGGCTTTAAAAAAGGGAGAAGCCTTCTTTCAGGTAAAAGTACACATGTTGGATGGCTCAACCTTAGCAACTAGAGATGATTATAAAGCCATTATATATGAAAGTTATAGAGGAGGTGTAATGAGCTAATGGATAGGAACGTACATGCTGATCTTCCGTTTAGTGAGGATGCCTTCATTGATGCCGAGATTACCGGCGCAATAAATGTTGATATGAGAGAGGTTTTGTATAATACAACCGAATATTGGGATTCACATCCGGAAATTATAGCCGCTAAAGGCATTATTTATATTTATTCTGATTATAAAATAATAGATGATAAGACAATACCGGGTATAAAAGTCGGAGATGGCTCGTCATATTTGATTGATATTCCTTTTTCAGATATTGAAATTGAATTAAAGGCCGATAAGGCCACGACATATACAAAAACAGAGGTTAATTCTGCTCTTTCGTCAAAAGCAGATAAAGCAAATACATATACAAAAACTGAAGTTGATACAGCTCTTAATGATAAGGCCGATAAAACAAATACATATACAAAGTCACAAGTTGACGCTGCATTAAACTTAAAGGCTGATACTGCGGATGTAACAGCATTGCTCGCACTTAAAGCAGATAAGGCTACAACATATACAAAAACTGAAGTTGATACGGATCTCGCAACTAAGGCAGACAAGGCAGATACATACACAAAGACACAGGTAGATACTGCACTGTCCGCAAAGGCTAATACCGCAGATGTAACGGCATCGCTTGCACTTAAAGCGGATAAGGCAGACACATACACAAAAGCACAAGTAGATAATATTATCAGCAATTTACCAGAGCCAATGATATTTAAAGGCACATTGGGCGTTAACGGAACGATTTCTGATTTGCCGGTGGCCAGCTCCGATAATGACGGATTCACATATAAGGTAATTACAGATGGAACTTACCAGGGTATTGCTGCAAAAGTTGGAGATGTATTTACTTCTAATGGTGCTGAATGGGTTCTTATTCCCAGCGGTGATGATGTTGAAGATACATGGAGAACCATTAAAGTAAATGGTACAGAAGTTTTAAATAGTACCATATCAAGTGGTTCTGTTGATTTTGTTGAAGGCGATAACATAGAAATTGTATTTAACTCAACTGGTAATGCCATTTTATTTAAAACAAAGAATATTTATACCAAGGCAGAGGTAGATACAGCTCTTGGTAATAAGGCTGATAAGGCAGATACGTATACCAAGTCACAAGTTGATACTGCACTGGCCGGTAAGTCAAATGTCGCTGTAGCACCTATCGTGACGAGCGGTGTTGATATTGCCACAGTTACAGTGGACGGAACACCTACGACAATTAAAGCACCTGCACAGGTGAGTGAGATTGACGATACATCAACGGCACTGGATAAGACTTGGAGTGCGAGCAAGTTGAACGGCTTGCTCATTCTCGATGTAACTAATGTGGGGGTGTGATATATGGCAAGGACAGACTACGGAGCGATATTAAGCACAAAGATTGCTGATACATCACAGGCTATCCGTGACGTGAATAAGACGGTAGGCACTATTGCACCCGCTGATTGGGGTACGCTTATTCGTGCCATGAAGAGCGGAGCAGACTATCAGAACGCACTTGACCAAATGATAGAAGAATCCGCAACAGGCTCTATTGCATCGTTTACCGACGGAGCGAATCAAATCCCTTGCAAAGAGGTAATCTGCCATATTAACCCTACCGAGACGGGAACAGGGGAGAAGTCCCCGAGTAATCCGTATGTTATCGGAGGGTTTAGTGAAATAAATGTAACGCAGACTGGAGCGAACCAATGGAACGAAGTCTGGGAAAGCGGGTCTTTTAACGGCTATACAGGCGAACCAGCCGGTAATGCCAACTTTTCAAGGTCAGTTGATTTTATTAAGGTAACGCCGAGTTCTACGTTGTACTTTAATGTTTCTGGAGTTAATTCAACAAATAATTTCTTCATTTGGCAATATGACAAAAACAAAAACTATTTAAATTCATATAATACAATAACCAATAGTGGAACATTTACAGTAAATAACGGATGCGAATACATCAAAGTATCGTATAGACGTGCAATCGAAACGATTGGCGATTATCCCGTTTCTATTAATCTGCCCTCAACAGCCACTGCCTACGAACCATACACAGGCGTTAACGTCAACACTCCCTTCGGTCAGACCGTTTACGGCGGAACATTGAACGTTACAACTGGTATGTTGACGGTTGATAATGTTAAGATGTTATTGAAAGACTTTCCGAATCGATGGATAAAATTACAATCGCAGACAGGCACATTTTTTATTTCGCGTATTCATTTTCCGTATGCCATTGACTATAATAATAGGCCTAACACAAAATCGAACGCCTATAGTTATTCAATAAGTGGTAAACAGCCTAATTATTCAATAAGAATTAGCGACGCACTTTATGTTGTTGACGAAAGATGGACAAATGTTACTGAATGGATAGATTATATAAAAAACAATGACATTTATATAGTATATCCCATTGCAACACCTATCACAATTCAACTCATACCGACAGAGATAAAAACACTCCTCGGAGCGAATAACATTTATCACGATTGCAACGGAGACACCGATGTTACATACAGGGCAAACGGGGAACTGTATGTTGAACAACATTCATAAAAAAACATCGGGGGTGAAAGTCCCCCATATTTTTAAAATATTAATTAGTAAATGTGATATAGTAAAGGATAGTATGATATTTATTAATTAGTTTAAAGAAAGGATACCCATATGGCTTGGAAATTCTTTAATCCTAATCCATGTAATCTTTTGGTAGGTGATTGTACGGTTAGAGCGATAGCTCTTGCTACAATTCAGGATTGGCATACGGTTCATCGTGGCCTAAGTTTATTATCAGATGAGATGTGCGATATGTCTTCATCCAATAGGGTTTGGGGTGAATACCTTTATATTCGTGGCTTTAGACGTCATATCATCCCTGATACATGCCCGCCATGTTACACAATTAGACAGTTCTGTAATGACCATCCATATGGGATTTATATTTTAGCCACTGGAACTCATGTGGTCGCTTGTAAAGATGGCGATTACTTTGATACATGGGACAGTGGTCAGGAAGTTCCAATTTACTATTGGAAGAAGGAGGAATGATATTCTATGGCTTATTATAACAATCCTGTGCCTCAATATTTTCAACCGGTTCAGGTTCCGGCACCTATGGTAAATCAGCAACAGCAGCAGATGACTTTTGTTGATGGTGAAAAAGAGGCTAATGCTTTTCCTGTTGGACCTGGTCAGAGTGTCCAGTTATTTGACAGGAATAAGAATGTGTTTTATATTAAGAGTGTAGATCTTAGCGGGATGCCTCAACCAATTAGGATATTTCCTTATTACGAGCAGTTTCCTAAAAAGGAGCCTGATACTCAATCTGTAGATCCTAAAACGGATAAGGAGTATGTTTCTAAAGAAGAGTTTGCTGCTTTCAAGAATGATATTCAGAAAACGATTGAATCAGCAATCCAGAATGCAATTAAACCGCAAAAGAAAGAATACTATCAGAATAAAAAGGAGGCATAAAAATGCAAGGATCAGCTATGTATCAGCAGTTTCAACCACAAAATAACAACATATTGATGATGCTGCAGCAGATAAAACAAAATCCGGCAGCTATATTAGCTCAGAGATTTAACATTCCGCCGACTCTAAACATGCAAAACCCTAATGATATTTTACAATATCTTCTTAATAGTGGTCAGGTTACTCAAGCACAAGTCAATCAAGCAATGCAGATGAGTAGCCAATTTAGATAAGTTTTCCTTTATGTTGCAACATTGGAAATAAATTTATTTTTGGAGGAAACGTATTATGGCTTTATCTTCTGATAATGACATGGTAATGCCCGTAGGTCCTATGGTAGGGGGTTATGGGAACAACGGTTTGGGTTGCTTCGGTGGCGATTTGGGATGGATTATCCTGATCTTTTTGCTTGCTGGAAACAACGGGTTTGGCGGCTTTGGCGGAGGCCAAGGCGGAGTAATGCCTTACATGTGGAATGCTCAGACGCAGAACGATGTTAATCGTGGATTTGCTGATGCTGCTATCAATGGTCAGCTTTCTGCAATTAACTCTTCTATTGCTAATGGCTTCGCAGGTGCAGAGGTATCGAGAGCTAACTTCAATACTTCTATGCTTCAGGGCTTTAACTCTGTTCAGGCTCAGCTTGCTCAATGTTGCTGTGAGAACAGGCTTGCGACGGCTAATCTCGAAGCTTCTTTGGCTCGTGAGGCATGTGCAAACAGAACAGCATCTGCTGCAAACACACAGAGAATCCTCGATCAGATGTGTCAGGATAAGATTGATGCTAAGAACGAGCGTATCGCTGATCTTGAGAGACAGCTTACACTTGCTAGTATCAGGGGATATGCTGATAATGCTATTTCGATGATTACCGCAGATAATTCAAGGCAGACAACAGTTCTCGAAGATTATTTGAATCCTGTTGCTCGTCCCGCTTACATTGTTGCAAACCCGAACTGCTGCCAGCAGAATGTAGGATGCGGCTGTAATGGTTTCTGATATATAGGAGGAATTAAGTATGGCAGAATTTACGTATAATCCAGTTCAGAGTGTTGGTGCTGGTCAGGGCGTAATCTTTAATACAACAATTGGCTGTTCCAAAGGATACGTCTTCCATCGTAATGAGTCTGGAATTGTAATTCTCAAAGGCGGATCAAGAAATCCTTCTTGCTGTAATTCATTTGCTAGGTATCAGGTACTTTTCAATGGTAACATCGCAGTTCCTGAAGGCGGAACTCCTGGAGAGATCTCACTTGCAATTGCTATTGATGGTGAGCCTATTCAGACAAGCCTTGGGGCTGCTACTCCAACGGTTACTGATGCATATTTTAATGTATCATCGCCTGCATTTGTTACTGTTCCTGCCGGTACAAGTGTTAATGTCTCAGTTGAGAACACTTCCGGTCAGACAATTAATGTAAGAAATGCAAATCTTGTTGTTACAAGAGTAGCTTAAGGAGGAAACCAATGAACGCACTATATGATATTGAAGATATGCTTTTGGATGAGATGAAAAGCATAAGCAAACAGGAAAAGCTCTCATCTTCCGATGTAGAAGACATCTATAAGATGGTTGATATTTTGAAAGACATTGAGACATTCCTTGCTATGAAGAATGCTGGATATTCCGGAACATACTATGGCGATTATGATATGAGCATGAGAGGTCCTAGATATTCTTATGACGACATGTCTTACGCTCGTGGACGCGACTCCATGGGACGCTTTACTAGTAGAGATGGATATTCTGGTCATGATGGCAAAGAAGGACTTATTGAAAAGCTTAATATGGCTATGATGAATGCTAGAAACGATGAAGATCGTGAACAGTATCGTCGAGCCATGGAACAGCTGAAGCGATAATCAGAAACCCGGGGTAGGTGATCTTTTATAGGGTTGTCTACCCTTTGGGTTTCATTTATATTTATGAAAAGGAGATTAATACTATGACAATTGTAGAAGCAGCAAAATCATGGTTGGCAGAACTTGGTGGTGATACGAGTGCTCTGAAGAGTAATGCGACGATCGTAGACGTATTGAAGGCTGTACTTGGTGTTCTTGGCGGTGATATTTCCACAATCGAGAACAATGCAACATCCGCAGACCTCTTGTTCGCTATTGGACAGGCTATGGGTCTTGGTGATACAGATCTTGTTCCTTTTTCACAGGAGACTATCTATGATTATGATACAACAGATCTTCAGTCTGATATTGATATTTCAAATGGAAAGATCACAGGTACTCTGAAGTGGTTGGACGATGGTCAGCTTGTAAGTGCTCATGGCGAGGGTAACTTCATAGCCATAGAGTTTGATAACAAGCCTAGCGACGTTACATCTGTAAAGATGGGTATGTTCCCCACATATAAGAATGGCGAATTCGTATATGATGACAGCGGCCTTCAGGAAGTAGGAAACGATCCTGATAAGGGTGGTGCCTTCAAGGTAACTGATAAGAATGTTCAGGTTATTAAGCTTGTAACTTCTGATGGATCAAAGGTTCACACACAGTTGTTTGATCTTACAGCTCTTAACTGTTTGCCCGCTGAGGATTGATATTTGTTAGGCACATCTTCTGTAGCGAAATGAGTCCATAGATACCTCCTTTCCTGAGTAGTAACAACCAACATGCTATAGAAGATTTCTTAATATCCTTTCTGTATACCCCACACAGTATTCAGTGGGCGCAAGTCGGCGATGGCTGGCTGTGCGGAGGTATATGAAAGGTCGCGGGAAAATCTTATTATATAATAAGAACTATATTAGGAGGTAATAATTATGGAAAACGTTAAAAAATTAAGTTTTGCCGAATGGCTGGAAGAGTATGTCGGAGTAACTTGGGCTTACTACGACAACAACTATGACGGCCGTATGGCGGATGAGGTTTGGCAGGATTACATTGAATACTGTGAAGAATATGATTCGAAAGGAGTAGGGTAACCCCCTATTCCTTTTAGCTTTAAAATTTTACCTTATATTTTTTCGCGGGAAAATTATATTCTATAATAGAAATATATAATATGTAGCCCCGATGTTTAAAGGATTGACGAATCCGGGGATGAGAAGGAACATCAAAATCTCTTTATATATTTTTTCACCTCGTACTAAAAGATTACTATATAATGTGAATTTAATATAAAGGAGGAAAAAAAACATGATAACTGGTATAATTTTGGTGATTATTTCAATTATTATGACAATACCGTTTGTATTATTATTTACGAACGGAAGTTGGGCTATATGGCTCATTCTGGGCATTATAGCCGGAGTTGCTTTAGGTAAGCGCTTCGAGCTAAGGCGTAAAGAGTGAGGGCTTATAGCCCTTTTCTTTTTCGCATCAAAATATCTCCTTATAATAAGAAAGGAGGTGGAAACTATGACTTATGGAAAAATAATCAGCATGGGCATCATCAGCCTGTTCTCGAAAGAGGCAGCACTGTTGATGTTTATCGGTTTTTTGATCGGGTTGGGTGTTTCCAATCTGGTTAAGAGGGTTAAGGCTCGTAAAGAGGTTTAATCCTCAAAATTTTACCTTACATTTTTTCACCTCGCACCAAAATGTTCTTATATAATGTAGTGATTGAAAAAATATATTTTAAGGAGGTGACGTGAATGACAATTCTTGGGTTTTTGGCGTTATTAGGCGTTATATTGACGTCTATATCGTCAGCAGGTAGAGTCATTTCGTCGGACCCTAAATGGAAAGAGGGTCACGACAAGAAAAGAAAGGAGGGCAAGTAAATATGGCATTGCCGTTATCTATCGCTATCGGCTGTGTCGCTTATATCCTATTGAAGAAGTTGGATATATGATGGCATAGCCGATAGCGAAGCAAAGGGGAATAACTTAAAGTTGTTCTCCTTTCTTTTTCGTATTAAAATATTGCTCTATAATGCTAATTTATATTTCAGGAGGTAATAATATGGAAAAGAAAGCTAAAATGGAAATTGCAGGATTTTTGTCTTGTGTTTTTATGGGAGGATTGTTTGGTCTAGTAAGCCAAATAATGACTTCTAGAGAAGATAGGAGACAAAAAGCAAAAATGAGTAATGATGGGTTTCTTACCAGTATAAATGATTGGAATGAAATAGCAAAGGAGGAAAATAAGAAAAAGATACCATCTTATATGGTGGTAAGATATGAAATGGCAGCAGAAACTGCTATGAAAACAGGAAAAAAGAAGGATCTTAAATCCATGTTAAAGGCGATGATAGATATTTCTGAATTTCAGCAATCGCAGCTTAATGCATTTGAGAAATCTCAGTTACATCTTAGTACTGATTATATGGATTATATAAAGGCAAAAGCCTTCATTAATTCCTGATTTCATGGGAGAGGGTAACACAATGTTGCCCTTTTATATTTTATTCGCATCAAAATGCTACGTTATAATGTCGGTATTTAGCTTATAAAATATAAAGGAGGTGATTCTATGGGAATCAAGGAAGGTTTCAAAAAAGTAGGTACAAAAATCAAGGCAGGAGCTAAGCGCTTCGGTCGCTGGTACTGCGAGGAGGACGGTTGGAAATACGTTCTTGTCGCTGAGGGTGGCATTCTCTTAGGAGAGATTGTCATGTCTGCAGTCGATAAGAAGTCCATTTCCAACGCCTATGATCGTGGGCTAGAGGATGGAGGCACTGAGCATGCCAAGCAGATCTGTGCTTGCGAGACCTATTATGAGGGTTTCCCGGGCACTAATGATTATGAGCTCTATCGACTCAATGTCTCCAGAGTGGAGGCAGGAGAAGTGGAGCAGGTGTTAGCTGAAAAGTTCCAGTTGTCAGATACAGAAATTGACAGTATTGTCAATAGCCGTAACGGATAGCTGGACTATGAAGTGGTGACTTAATGTTGCCACTTCTCTTTTAACTCGTATAAAAATATTTCTATATAATGTAGTTTAATAATAAAGGAGGAAAAGAATATGTTATCGAGAAAAGAGCGTAAGAGGCTGGAGGAAAGAATAGAAGTTCTCAGTATTCGTGAGGACGATATTCTGGTCCGTCTAAGTGCGATCGGGGAAACCGATACGGGGCTTAGTGGAGAGCTCACAGCAGAATTGCGTGAAGTCCATAAGCAGCTTGTTGAGACGGCTAGGGTGCTTTCAGAAGGCACACCTAACTGGCTTGAGAAGGCTGGTGATTGGGGTGTACGCATTGCTGGTGTAGTGATCCCGAGCGCTATCGGCTATCTTGGTGTTAGATGGCAGACTAATCGTCTGATCGAGTCTGAGGACAAGATGGGAATTTTGACTTCCCAGGCTTCGAAGAAGATGCAAACACCGCATCTTCCTAAGTAAACTACGCAAAGGATAGGTTAACAAATGTTAGCCTATTCCTTTATATTTTTAACAGGAGAATAAATAATGGAAGACATGAGAAATTATATAGTGGCAGCCATAAAGGGAATCAAAGAATTTGGTGTTGCTGATGCATTAGACAGAGTGGTTAAGACTAATGATCATAAAGATGAGGCAATAAGCATTTCAATGTTAGTTGCGTTGGTCGCTGTAACTTTTCCGGAATTGCTTAAAGATAAAGATTTTGTAATGATAATGAGTATGAAGATTATGAGACTAGAAAAAGACATAACTGATGCTAATTGCGACGCTATTCTTAACAATCTTGGAAGAGGTAATAAGTAATGTTAGTAAATCTTATGAAAGGAGTATGATATTTATGGACATGCAACTTAATCACTATCTGGCAAGAAGAAATAAGGATGACAAAATCATTATATTTGACGATGACGGTGGCACATTATTTGATGGTATTGTCGCCGATTTCATCCCACTTTCAAATAAGGTATATGTGCGGAAAGTACAGAAATTGGGGGATATTTTACGAATAGACCTTAAATATTAAAGGAGTGAATATGAGAGAATTTTTTATCGAAGCGGAAGAGGTTCGGTTAGAAGCAGAACGAGTATATTCTATAAAGATTCCAGAAAAAGTAAAGGAATGTGTACTTAAGGCTGATTTTGAAACCAGGTATGCGTTTCTTGCTGTAACTGGATATTATGATGAGCATACTGGACAGTATATTGAAGGTCTCATTGATAAGGCTTCTGAAAAGATTCCATTTTATAGTGTGGCTGATATTTTAGTTCATATCTATAATGAAATGGAGATGAAAGCTGAGACAGCCAAAGGCGAGAAGCTTCAACATGTTTGTAATATTATGGCTGCTTGCAACGCATTAATTATATTTTTAAGTGATACCGAACTGGGAGAGGAGGAATAAAATGAATTATGCAGAAATGATGAAAGATGCAACTGAACGGCATTTTAAGTTTTATATTTTGTCTCAGGGTGCTCTTAATAAGATAAAAGCGCTTTGTTCACATAATCCAAAATTTAAAATTGCACATGATAAGTTATTGCCCATAATAAATACTGATGACAGAATGTATAAATGTTTAATGGCTTTATTAGAGTCGATAAACGGGGAAAAAGGGGAAATGATCATTGATGAATGTGGACCAGCGATCGCAAAAGCATATAATGATTATATTAGAACCATTGATTTTGCTGTACGGGAGATACAAAAAGTATTAATCACGATTAAAGCATTAGAGGAGATGATCGGAAATGAGAACAATTAATGAAATTGAGACAGATTTTAAGAACCATTTGAATGATTTAGAGCTTTTGCTTGAGTCGGAGAATAATCAGAAAGAAGATTATAAAGATGCAGTTGTGAAGCTCTTGCGACGTTTGACGGATATTTATAAAGAGGCATTCGATTTACCAAAAGAAACAAATGGACGCGCTAAATTTTTATATGCTTCTGCAAAAACTATGGGATATACGACTGAGCTTATTCATGCTAGAGATGTTGATTTTAATTGGAAAGAGGTGTAATTATGAAAGATTTTATAAAGTATTTTGAAGAAGATCACTTAGCAATTTATTATATTGATGAATTTTCATTTAAAGGAGAATATTATGGGGTTTATATATCAATAGATAAAGGCAAATATAGGGGAAACGATTTGTTCCATGTCTGTTTAACAATGGAGTATTCGGTAGATATTGATCGTTGTCATGGCGACGAATCATTTGAAGAATTTGCCACAGGAATGGCAAAAGTGATTAAGGATGTTGCTATAGCTATTATGCCTGATGATCAGAAGATACAGTATGGAATAAAGGAGAAATAACATGGACCCAATAACAATGATATTTGCTACGACAAAGGAAATAGATGATAAGGTTGCTGAATTCCGTAATGATTATCCGGAAGAAGATTGGTATATCGGTTATGAGATAATGCCACTTCTTAAGTATGAGGAATCAGAGGAAACGCCAGCAGCAAAAGAGCCAGGACATTATCCAACAAAAGCACATAAATCAACTACTTATCATTATATTTTCTTGGTAACGTTTTCATTTGAACAGGTGGGGGTGTAATTATGGATAATAAGTCATATTTAGATTCTATTAAGAAGCATATTGAAATATTAAAAGACATTCGCGATTGTAAGGGTGGCGACGCATATATTACCTCAGAAGATGCGCAAGCTCTTGATGTAGCAATAAAGTATTTAGGTGGATTATATAAACTTGCTGTCCTTTTGAGTGATGACAGTAAGGAGGTGTAATTATGGATAATAAGTCATATTTGGATTGTATCAAGGCCACTCTTTCACCTAACTCGTTAGTAGAACTCGTTAATGATAATAAATTAGAATGTGTATATCGTGGCGTTAAAGTTGAAATACAACATATTGTAGATTCGATAGACACCCAAGATGTATATACTGCAAAGATTATTAATCAATTAAGAGACGAAGTAAATTCACAATTTATATTTAGAACAGGTGATGATAAACATTTTAGAGATTTTATCATTGACATGTTCACCAAAATCAGAAACACTTGCGATCTAATGACAACGGAGATGGAAGAATGAAAAGCGATAATGATATTTTTGTAATATTCATGTTGATGATGACAATTATTGTTATGTCTTTCTCATTATCTGCTATGCATGATATTTTAAACATTAAAGATCAGCAGTTACAAGAGCAGATCGAGGCGCAAGATAAACGTATTGCCGAGATGGAGAAAGAGGTAACCTATCAGATCGACATAATACAAGAAGATATTTTTGACGTAGAGGAACGATTGGATGAGGATGAACTGCGTTTAGATGATCATATGTATGCTATAACACGGCATGATATTTTAATAAAGCAACTTCAAGCGAAGACTCCCATGCCAACACCAAAGACATCAAACAAGCATAAAGTATCAGTTAAACTATCAGAGAATGATATTCAATTGATAGGTAAGCTTGTTTATGCTGAAGCCGGTTCCAGATCATATAAATGCCAGAAAGCTGTTGCTTCTGTAGTAATTAATCGAATGATTAGATACAAAAAGACAGCAAGGCAAATTGTATATGAGCCTGGAGTATTTACCGTTGCTGGTGGATTAAGCAGCGTAAGAGCTAGTGCAACAAGTGTCAAAGCGGTTAGGGATGTTGTAAAGAACGGAACAACACTACCAAAAAATGTATTAGCATTCCGGAATCAGTATTATCATCAAAACTTTGGTAAACCATATTGTCATATAGATGGAGTATATTTTAGTACAATGTAAAGGAGAGGAATTATGTATCACGACGAACGAGAAATAATAATGAGAGCTCAAACTGCTGTAAGAAATCCAGAAGATAAGCCTTGGGCTGACTTATGTACAGAAGAACTAGTTGCTAATGTCGAGGATTTCAAGTGTGTAATGGATATTTTCAATGTATTTGGAGATAGTGAACGAAAGTTTTCAAATAGGATTCTTAAAAAGCTCATCCCCACTATGATATTTTTAAAAAGCGGACATTGTGAGACTTGTTGTGAGTATCTCTGTCTTGGTGATAGAACATCATCTTATAACCTGTTTCAGAAACTTGATAGAATATACAGCAAGGATGGTACATTCAAGTGGGATCTTAGTAGATATTTTGATACTAAGAAGCGAATGGCTGAGAATCTTCATGCTGTATTAAGTGGCTTTGATATTTCTATGTCTTCGTTTTGTAAGAAGACCCATTTAAATAGCACAATGCTCACGTCAATGATATATGGTAATTGTAATGATACGGCTAATGGTGTTCCGAGAAAGACAGCAGCCAGACGTCCAACATACGAGATGACCAATCTTGTGTATTACAAATGTTTAAAGGAGTTGCATTATATTTTCAACACTTATGAATTGGGCTTCATGTTTGATGTAGAGAATTGGCAGTTACCGGAAGGTATTGAGTGGGAAGGAAACCTTGAGATTGAAAAGGAGTAAAGTGAAATGAATATAGCTATTTATATTATCTTGGGTGTATTGATAGTAGCTGGCATCATTTGGTTTGTAATGCCTGAGAATGATAAACCAGTTGATATTTCGAAATGTGATGCCATTTGGAAGCGTATGTACTACGATGGTAAGTTTTGCGGGTACATTCGGTTGTATGCGGAATCTCTTGATATTTTTGAAGAGATAAAAAATGAAGGTGGCAATCATAGGTTTGAATTCAAGGATCTTTTAGAGGAGGATTATATATGATACGAGTAAAGTTTTTTCCAGGTAATAGTACAAACTATAATAAATTAGAAAAAGATATTAATGACTGGTTAACAGAAAAACAAAGGCAAGGTGGATATTTTTCAATTATGAGTATAGAATTCATAAAGGATACCGGGGATAGAGAGGTTATGATATTGTACGATGACAGTAGTAATGGATATTGTGTTGACAGTAGTAGTGGGTATTGTGTTGCTGAATATGAAAACTTTGATGAGGAGGAGGAAGAATGACTGAAAAATCATATAGCCATACTCTAAATGATACAATCATAGAGAAGGTACAGAGTATTCTTAATAATACGGACTGTATCGAGGATATACGTATCACTATTGAGGGAAACAATGTTGAACTACCTACTATCAGGTATAACATTAAGGAAGTAATTGTCCCACCTGACATTTCTAATAATAAGGAGGTAAAGAATGACTGATATTTTTACAATAGTAATGATCTTTTTAGGATTTCTTGCGACGTTCTGGACTGGAATGTTTGTTGAATGGATAAGACACACTCGAAGGCTGAATAAGGGTCCCTACGATGGAACTCTTTTATTTGGCAAGGATAAGGCTAGTTTAAATATGAATCTTGACCTTGAAGATATGGTTAAGGTTAAATATTTTGTAATAGCAGCTAGATATACAGAAGGAGAGGTGTTTGAGGATGAAACTACCGAGAAAGATCTTATACATATGTGATCAAAAGAAATGTAAAAGATGCTCTGCTAGAGATGGTTTAAATGATGGCTGGAATTGTATTTATACTGAAGATATTTCCCATGCCAAGAATTATTCAAGCGTTCCGCCGAATAGAGTATTAAGAAATAAAAAGAAGTTTAAGCATGATATTTGGCCTATGCCTATAGATACTAGTGTTTATATGGAAAAGGAGGCAGAGGATGAATGAAAAAGGTGAGTGGCGTTTAATCCTTGATTATTTTAATGACATAGGAGATCCAGTGGTCCACTATCGTTGTTCTCGATGCGGATATGATGAGTATTTTATTCCAAAATCAACCTGTCCGATGTGTCGCAGAGAAATGAAGAAGGAGGCAGAGAATGAACAAGAATAAAAAATATTATGCGTTTAGTCGAGCAGGTGCAATGGCCGGTTCAGAACACAAATTTGTTGATGATGTTGCATTATGCAAGGCTACATCTTTCCGACAAGCAAAAAAGATTTTCAGCAAATTATATGCTGATATTAAAGATGAAGAAATCACATTAATTAGTGGAATGTTCAACAATGGTGTATATGGTGATGTTATAGTTCTTACAGATTACTGAAAGGAGGCAAAGAATGGCTGATTGGAAACTCGTACCAGAAACCATGGGTGAAAGATATTGTTCTGCATGTAAAGCAGTAGCATCATACTATATACAGAAAAATTATTGTCCGTATTGCGGCGAAAAAATGGAACGATATGAAACACCTAACGGATTTAAAATTCATAGATTTGAGTATCCGCCGTATTATTTTAAGGAGGCAGAGAATGAATTATTTTTAAATCAATCAAGCCATTGAATTATGGAAAGAGAAAGAGAGGTAAAGAGGATGCCCTATAAGTATGAGACAAAAAATTGTAGAAACTGCGTATATTGTGCAAAGACTATTAATGGTCTTTATTGTTTGCATAGGAAAGGCAAACCAAAAGTAACCAATGGAGGCTGGTGTATTGACATGCAAGAAAAGGAGGCAGAGAATGAATTACTTTCAAATCAATCAAGCCATTGAATTTTGGGCAGGTGTCATAGGGATAGGAATCGTACTATTGATTATATTTGGGTGTATCGTGGGTGTCATCATTACCAATATAAAAGAGAAGATAAAGGAGAAGAATGATGAAATTGATAATTGACATTGACGTATCCCCAGAAGAGTTTAAGAAGATTCAAGTATTCAATATTAAAATGATGAACAGTAAGATTACACACAAAGTTTATGAGGCTGTTCAAAAAGGCATACCAATTTCTGATATAACGAATGAACAAATTAGTAATGCATTTCAATTGGCACTAGCAGCCTATTGGGAAGAAAAATCAAAATATCTCACACCGCCACCAATGCCAATGCGATGTTGCGATTGTCCAAATGAAAGATCGGCAACAGAATCACTTATATCGCGTTATGAGCATGATTCTATGAGCGGTGTATTTATGGAAAGACCGACAGAAGTAGTCAAAGTTGGAGAACCTTTGCCTAATTCGGAAGAAATAACAAAGGCACTCGAAAAAGGCGAAATTTATAAAAGAGGCTTTGAAGATGGATATAAGAGAGGTAAAGAAGGAGGCTGAGAATGACAACTACTATAGAAGAAATTAAAATGTTATGCGATGTCTGTTATTCAATACTTGTATTAGTTAGCATGGTCATTGTATATATGTCTGGTAAACTCCGTGCTACGATGACCGATGTAAAATTTCTTAAAGATGAAGTTGAAAAATTAAAATGGGAATTAAAGGAGAAGAAAAATGGATAAAATGAGATTTGAAGAAAGATTAAAAGAATTGAATCAGAAGATGATTCAGACCGGGAAAAATTTTGAAAAAACAAAAGGCGAGTGGGTATGGGTAGGTCATGACGGTGCTAAACTTAAATGGTCTTGCAGTAGGTGTGGTCGAAGTGTTGAAGATCAAGAGAATTTTTGTCCTAACTGCGGAAGACCAATGAAGAAAGGGGAAGAATAATGACATATGAAGGCGCAATAACACAGTTAAAAGAGTTGATGGGGACTTCTCTTATGCCAGAATTATTGAAGCCATCATTGGAGGCTGTAATTGAAACATTGGAAATGGAGAGATCGACAGGCGAATGGATTAAAGATAGAAATCCTGATAAAGATGGCGCCTATCTTTGTATAACAGGGATCAATGATATGATATATTTCAGGCATATATTATACTTCACTAATGACCTATATAAGAAAGACCATAACGCTTTCTACGAGTACAGATACAAAAGAAAAGATAAGCGTAGTGGTTGGTATGATGTTTATGACTATGGATACTACGAGATAACAGATGTTCTCGCTTGGTGTGAGTTATCCGAAATACCTGAAGAATTTAGATGCAAGAATGCAAAGAAGAATGAAGATACTTAAAGGAGGCAAAGAATGAAGATACTTAAAGGAGGCAAAGAATGAACAGAGAAAAAATAGTGAAGTATGATCAGTGGTGTCATAAGTGTGAATATTACAAGGCAAATCCTAGCGATGATGATAATCCTTGTGAAGAGTGCTTGGACAACCCGGTAAATATCGACAGTCATCAACCTACAATGTTTAAGGAGAAAGAATAATGAACACAGGTAATGAACTAGATTTATGTTTTCCGCATTCTGAATATAATGGTGAGGATTGTATCATAATTCCGATAAGTCAAATAACAAACATTGAGATTACAATGACGTGCTCTGTAGATGATACAGGCCCAGAAATGATATTAACAGTAAGAGGTAATAGCAATGACTATAGATACTCAGGTGCTTATTGATTTGATTAAGAATTGGCAAGATCAGGAGGAGTATTATAGAGGAAAGAAACCGAAAGATATTCCAATATCGGAAGTAATGGAAATCATAAAAGAGTGCCCGCCTATCGGTGAGGATGCAGTGTTTATCAAAGGCAAACGATTTGAATACGCGTTTAATCTTGGTAAGAAAGAAGTTATAAATGAATTGCATGTACTATTAAATAAAATGGAAAAAAGCAATGAAGAATGAAAGGAGATAAAATGGGCAAGATCAAGATTAAATGTCCTAAGTGTGAAAGAGAATTAGTAGCAACTTGTTGGTATGGATTTAATACGTATACCGGAGGATATGGTTATAATGTACTTCTGGAATGTCTTGGCTGTGATATTCACACGAGCGAAACCCATGATATGCGTGTTCTTTATTCAGATAATTCGCCACAGGTTGATATTTCAATAGACCCTGATATTTACAATTCTATGATCTCTGAAGGTGTAAAAAGGCTCAAAGAACGCTATAAAACGCTCCAGAGCCCTGAAAACACGCGGGAGAATTCTACCCTATAATAGGAGATTACTCCATTTTTCTTCAATTCGCGTAAAAATACGATTTTATAATAGGTGATAACCTAAAATTTTTAAGGAGGTATTTTTATGGGATTTTATGGTGATTGGAGAGACGAAATCACGAAACCAAAAGATAATTTTTATCTTGGAAGTTTATGGAGATCAGAAGAAAAAGGGTATACTAGCTTTGGCTATTTACTTAATGTAAATGGAAATAATATAGAGTTTCCTACTTATAAGGAAGCTCTAGATTACAAAAATGATAGCGGCGAGTAATCGCCCTATTTTCTTTTTATTTTTTAAGAAAGGATATTTAAAAGGAGGAATCTAAAAATGTTTAAGAAGGTTGCAAAGACGATTGGTATTGGGAGTGTTTCGGTAATTAATTATGTTGTTGGAGGTGTTATGGTGTTATATGGATACGCTATGATGAAAGTATCGGCAGATACAGGCGCAAAACGAATCACTGAAATCTGGAAGGACGGTAATAATGAAAACGAATGATATTATAAACTTTTGTAATCGTCATTCATCTCAGATCTATACAGCTGCATCATGTGGCTGTATAGTTCTTTCTGGGATATTTGCATTTAGGGCAGGAACTAAAGCTAGCAAGATATTGGATATGGCTAAAGAAGACTTAAATAAATGCTCCCCGAATGACAAAGTGACAAAAAGAGAAATAGCAAAGGATGCTATGAAAGCAATGATCCCATCTATGATTCCAGCAGTTGCATTTGGTGCTTTAGGAATTGCTTGCAACGTAAAGAATCATACAAATCATGTTAAAGAGATTGCTTCTTTGGCATCTGTAGCTAGTATGGCAGCAAAGCAGTTATCCGATGTAAATGAAGAAATTAAGGATAAATTTAGTGAAAATAAAGTAAAAGCGATCCAAACGGAAGCAGCTCAGCGTAGATTCAGAAAGGATAAACCTAATGATGGTAATGAAATAAAGTATATAATTGAAACTGGTGGAGATGTTCCTTGTGTAATTCCTTATATGGGAACGTATTTCTACACCACGTATGATAAAGTTAACTCTTCTATTCAGAATCTTGCATATCAATGTGCAGAATCTGGAGAAGTAACATTAGCAGATTTATATTTAAAGCTTGGGCTTAAACCTAAGGGTGCATGTCATGATATTTCATGGAATGAAGAAGATCTTGAGTATTCTATGGATAACTTCGGTACACCGATTCCTAAGTTACCAATGATACGTACAACAACTCTCATGGAATTTGATGATAAACCTTGGTTAGCAATTATATTTGATAAGTATCATATAAAGGAGTATTGAAATGAAACCAGATAATTGGATGAAAGAAGAGATTGATATTTTAGAAGATAAGATTAACAAACAGCTTGATTATCTTGACACTAATCCGGATGATGTAGATCCTGATACAATTGGTGCAGAAATTGAGAATTCTAAGAAAATGTTTGAGATTCTTGATACACTTAGGCTCATGGTCGTTCAGATTCGGAGCCTTAATAATATGGAATACGAAGTTTATACATTAAATCTTTTTAACGATCTAATGTATGGATATCCTATCTCACCTCTTCATTCTTATGAAGAAGATCCTGGAGAATGGGAAGATACTGGTATTGATGATCATGACCCTAAGAGGAATCATCGATATAGAGGGCTCTTGCGACGCATTGTAAGATATGATACAGCTCCCGATAAGGATGAAGTATTATATTCTGATATTGGAAGATTCGAGTTCTTCAATCTTATAATTAATCATAAGGTTCAAATCGAAAAGGGGCTTCGTGAGCAGCTGTATACGGTTCTCGACTCGCTTCTTCCGATCGAATTTCCTTATGATCCAAAGGAAAGTAAGGTTCAGGTATACATTGAGCAGTTTGACTGTCACTTGCAGAAGGATGGGCCCCTTGTTCAGTCACTTGCGTTGACACATTACAAGCTTCCAATATCCGGAAAGCCTGAAAGACTCTATCAGTTCTTTGATATTTCTGATGGTAAGCTCAATCCTATTGACTTCAAGGCTTATGCAAACCGTAGACAGATATTTAACAAGGAAAATGCTGAAATTAAGGAGAAGATTAATGATTAATATAGTATGTGATAGGTGTGGTAAAGAAGAAAAAGGTATTAAATTAGAAAATGTTTATGATTACCAGAGATGTGCATTAGTACTATTGCCTAATGGTAATATACAACGTAAGGATTGCAAGCTTTTATGCAAAAAATGTAGTATGGTATTTGACAACATTAAGAAAGAGCACGAAATGAAGCTTCTTGCATTCTTAGATGAAGACTTAACCGGTAAGAATAAAGAGGAAGAAGATGATGTATCAGAAGACGAAGAATTTTGATTCGCGCGAAAATATTGTGATATAATAGACGTGAGTCTAAAAATCTTAATTTTCTAGGAGGAAAAAACTATGGAAAACAACGAAGTAATGGCAGAATCTGAGGTTATGACAAATGACGCAGCAGAGATTCTTGCATCCACAGAGATTGGTGAGGAGAAGAAAGGTGGATTGTTCAAAGTACTTCTTGGAGTAGGTTGTACCGCTATTGGAGCCGTTGGAGGCTTCGTAGGGGGCACCATCTTTAATAAGGGTAATAAGGACAAGGAAGTAATCAAGTCACTTAATGAAAGGATCGAGGTTCTCGAGGCGGCTATGCTGTCAAACGCAGAGAAGAAGGAAGATGTAGAAGAAACGAATGAAAATGAAGAGGAGAAGACAGAGGAATGACGTTTAGGGCTTCGGCCCTATTCGTTTTCCTATATTTTTTAGAAAGGATAAAATATGGCTACAGTAAGATTAAATGGCGGATCAAAGGAACCACCGGTTGACTATACTCCAGCTCCTGTTGCTCCACCTGAAGAGAAAAGTTTGGGTCAAAAGTTAAAAGGTGCTATCGTAGCTTCATCTATGCGGGATGTAAAAGATTGGGTTATATTTGATGTTCTTATCCCAGGGGCAAAAAATCTATTCATAAATGCTATTGACATGGCTTTAAACGGCAGGTTAACTGGCGGACGAAATGGCGGTAATAGATATTATTATGGTGGAAATACATCATATGAGAACTATTATAGAAGCCAGCGCAATCCCAGACAGGATGATAGAGATTATATAAATTATGCAAGAAAACCGGCTCCTCGTTCATTCGATTACAAGTGTATTGTTGGCAGAAATAGGATGGCAGCAATAGAAATTGTAGACAGGGCAAGAGCTAAAATAAAGAGTCCTTATGGTACTTGTAGTAAAGCAGATCTTTATGAAATAATTGAAGACGTAAACAATAATCCAAATTTCGGATATTTTGCATTTGTACCGGAACCTAATGGTGTTGATCGTGATTGGGGATGGATTGATGTTAATGATATTTGCATTCGCGGTGTTACCGGCGGATATCTCATTGATTTAGCAGATGCGAAGTATTTTCCTGATATATTGTGAGGTGATGCTTATGATTGTTAGTTATATTTTGGCAATTATTTCATTTATTTTAGGATGTATTCATCCGGAATTATATTTTTTATTCATTGTATCTGTAGGATTTTGTTTTACAGGTTCAATAGCTGAACACGCATTAATAGGACATAAAAAAGGAGGAAATTAAATGTCTGTATTTGATTCATTTGTTGGAGGTGTTAAGAAACATTCTCCAGTAATTTGTTTGGTAACTAGTTTGGTATCTGGTGCAGCCACTGTTGTATTGGCTTGTCATGCAACTACTAAGGCTGGAAAGATTCTTGATGAGCATAAAGAAGAAATGGATAAGATTGATAAGGTCATTGAGGAGTCAAAAACTAATAGTTCTATAGAGTATACAGAAAAGGATATTAAGAAAGATAGAGTAATTGTAGCTGCTAAGACAGTCGTTGGCATGGGTAAGCTCTATGCTCCCGCAATTCTCACAGGTACATTGTCAGTGGTATCGGCACTTGCTGGCTTTAAGATCCTGAATGCTCGTTATGTAGGTGCATCGGCAGCGCTTACTGCAACGCAGACATTATTCAGTAAGTATCGAGGTAGAGTCGTTGAAGATCAGGGAGCAGAAAAAGATAGACAATATCTTTATGGTACACGAGTTGAAAAGAAGTCAATTGAGGAAAAGGTTGTTGATCCTAAGACAGGAAAGGAAAAGACAGTTAAGAAGGATAAGGAAGTAATTGATATTGACGTCGATATGCAGACCTGTCAGATTGCAGTCTTTGGTCAGTATAATCCTGATGGATCTGAGAACTACAATTGGGACGAGAATCCTGACTTCAGCATGTCATATCTTCGTATGAAGCAGCAGTGGTTCAATGACAGATTGCCGAATAGAAAATTTATATCCTTAAATGAGGTCCGTAAGGAACTTGGATTGAATCAGACAAAGGCTGGTCAGTTTGTTGGTTGGACATATAAGCCTGGAAGATATGTTTCATTTGGTTTGGGAGATTATTCCGATCCTAATGTAAGAAGATATGTAAATGGACATCAGAATTATATTATTCTCCACTTCAATATTGATGGTGAATATAAAGACGATGATGATACAGATGGAACAAAAATGATTGAGGCTAAGCCCATTTTGGATGCTTTAGGAGATTGATATTTATGAATAAAGGTAGTATTTTAGGATTTATATTTGGAGCAGTAGTCGGAGGTATTGGCACCGGCTTTGGAGTATACATGCATATGAGTAAAAAGGTTAATGAGTTGAATCTTAAACTTGATTCCATGCTTGCTCCGTCTCCTGTTGATGATATTCCAGAAGAATACAAGAGAGTAAAGAAAGAGGAGCCCAAAGATGCCGATGAAGAGGCTCCTAAACTTTCGAAAGAGGATATGAATAAGATAAGAGAAAAGCTTCGTAGAAATAATGCCGAGACGATAGCTTATTCTAAGATGTACGAGTCACCTAAGGATATTATTAACACACAAGCGAATGCCGACGCTGAAAACGGTGAGCCAATTCCTGGTGAAGAGGAATCAGAGGAGCCCGAAAGGGGTTCTGAAGCAAAGGTAACAAATATATTTGAGGAAGTAAAGAAAGGCAAAGCACGTGCTCCGAGGATAGTTAAGGAGTCGGAGGTTGATGCTAATCCTGAGGGTTGGGATGTAATTGCATTGTTCTTGTACAATGACGGTACAGTTACCAACGAGGAAGATGTCGTATATGATGATGAGATGAAGCAGAAGATGCTTGGTGATTGTCTGACAAAATATGACTTCGTCAACAGTGAGGAGAAGCTCATTTATGTGCAGTGTTTTGAGATGAATGCTTTCTATGAAATAAATAAATTTGACAAGGCCTTTGAGAAATAAAAGGAGGGAATAAGCTTGTTAAGTTTATGGGATGAATATAAAGAATGGCTTTTGCGACAGGTTGGATATTCTCGCTTGGTGGGTGGAAAGAATAATGTTCTGCCCGCTGATGCGAGATATTCTAAGCTGTTTGATAAGCTGCATAACTTTACATTTACCGTAGTGATAGAGCGTGATATAAATCGTATAAAGGATGGCTTAAAGCTACGCTATGATTTTTTTGATGATTTAGATGTTGTAGGCGGTAGTTTTATGGAGCCTTGCGGCATGTTAGAGATGCTTGTTGCACTTGCAATTAGGGTAAATGATGAGTATATTGGGGACCCTGAAGAGCCTCATCCTGAGTTTATTTTTTGGGAATTTTTGCATAATTTGGGGCTTGATAGGTTTGATGATAGGCATTTTGATGAGGGAAAAATTGTCGAAATTTGTGACACTTTTATTTTTAGAGAGTACAAAAGTGACGGAAAAGGCGGAATTTTACCTCTAAAAAGGCCAAAAGTTGATCAACGAGATGTTGAAATTTGGTCTCAAATGATGGCTTATTTGTCGGAAAATTACTGAATTAGTGACACTTTTTAGTGATTTGTGACACTTTTCGGCACTTTTTTTGAAAAAGTGTCACGCCCGCAAACGCAGTAAATACGGGGGTTTCCGGGTTTTTAGTGACAAAATGACACTTTTTTCTTAATTTAAATAGGTATTTGATTTTTAATATTTATAAAAATAAAGTTAAAAATTTTTGTCACTCGTCACTTTGTCACGACAAATAAGCTAAAAAATGAAGAAAGGAAGTCAAATAATGAATGTATGACTTTTTTAGTATAAAAACTAGAATTGATAAAAATAAGGTTACAATCTTTCCAGAATTTAATACAGAGACAAATTCTAAGGATCTGATGATTCGAGGCGGAGATTTTTATGCAGTATGGTTGGAAGATCAAAACATATGGTCAACTAATATACAGAATGTGTGCACAATAATTGATCGAGAGATATATAAAGTCCGTGATCAACTTGTTGAAGAGTATGGGAGCAATAATGTTAACATGAAGCTCATGAAAAACTTTAGTTCAAGAATGTGGCTGGAGTTTAGAAAGTATTGTAAGAATCTTATGGACAACTATCATGAGTTAAATAAGAGCATTATATTTGCAAATACTAATACAAGAAAGACCGATTATATTTCAAAGAGATTGAGTTATGCTATTGAACCGTCACAAATAGCTAACTATGAAGAATTAATCTCAACATTATATTCTGAGGAAGAGAGAAGAAAAATTGAATGGGCTATAGGAGCAGTTATATCTGGAGATAGCAAGAATATACAAAAGTTCATGGTATTCTATGGCGATCCGGGAAGTGGTAAGTCAACAGTATTGAACATTATACAACAAATGTTTCAAGGATATTGTACTTCGTTTAGTAGTAAGAAGCTCACATCAAATAGTCAGTTTGCAGTTGAGGATTTTAGAAATAATCCATTGATTGCAATAGATCATGATGGCAGTCTTGGAAAGATTGAGACTAATACTAAACTGAATAATATTGTATCACATGAATATATGGAGATTAATGAAAAACATAAGTCTGCATATTCAAGCAAGTTTGATGCATTTCTGTTTATTGCTACCAATGAGCCAGTAAAAGTAACAGATGCGAAGTCTGGTATATTGAGAAGACTTATTGATATTTATCCTACGGGCAATAAGATCGAGTTTAATCATTATAATGAATTGATTAATAATATTCAATTTGAACTCGGAGGCATAGCATATCATTGCCTTGAAGTATACACAAAATTAGGACCATCATTCTACAACAATTATATTTCTCCAAGAATGATCAGTGAGACAAATGATTTCTATAATTTCATTGAAGATAATTATGAATTCTTTGCAATAGAAAATCCTGATGGTGTATCTTTAACAGTTGCATGGTTAAGGTATAAAGAATATTGTGAAGATGCAAGAGTAGCTTATCCATTTAGTAAAAGGATATTTAAAGCAGAATTAAGAAATTACTTTGATGATTTTGTTGAACGAACAAATAATTCAAGAAATATATTTGTTGGATTTAAGAAGGATAAGTTTAAGTATACGCCTTTGGTTAATCCGGATGATATTCCTAAGAAAGAATCTTGGTTGAAGTTTAATAAGACTAAATCATTGTTCGATGAAGCTTTTGCTGATTGCCCAGCTCAATTATGTAATGATGCTGGAACACCTTTAGTAAAATGGAGTGAGTGTAAAACAATATTGAAAGATATTGATACAAGTAAGCTACATTATATGAAAGTTCCAAAGAATTTAATAGTTATTGACTTTGATATTAAGGATAAGGATGGTAATAAGAGTTATGACTTGAATTATAAGGCAGCAAGTAGATGGCCTGCTACTTACGCTGAATTAAGTAAGAGTGGAGCTGGTATACATTTGCATTATATTTATGATGGAGATGTTGATAAGCTTTCTCGTCTATATGATACTGATATTGAAATAAAAGTGTTTAAAGGGAATTCATCTCTAAGAAGACAGCTGACAAAATGCAATGATATTTCAATAGCTACTATTAACTCCGGATTACCATTGAAGGAGGAAAAAGTGGTAACAGAAAGTATTATAAAAGATGAGAAACATTTAAGAGCTAAGATTATTAAAGCTTTAAGAAAAGAAGTATGGCCGGCAACAAAGCCAAATATGGATTATATTGCTATGGTTTTGGATGAAGCCTATAATTCTGGAATGAAGTATGATGTTAGCGATATGGCTCCTGATATTCAAGTGTTTGCTCTTAATAGCACGCATCAAGCAGATTATTGTGTAAATCTAATAAATAAAATGCATTTCATGTCCGATGAAGCAAATAACAGTCATAATGGTAAAGATGATATGCCATTGATATTTTATGATGTCGAAGTATTTCCAAATGTATTTATATTGTGTTGGAAAAAACAAGGATCTGATGATGTTGTAAAAATGATTAATCCATCGCCGGATGATATTAATAGCTTGATCAAGTATCGATTAGTTGGATTTAACAACAGAAGATATGATAATCATATTTTGTATGGTCGACTGATGGGTTATAATAATCAACAATTGTTTAATTTAAGTCAAAGGATTATTAATGGTGATAAAAATGCATTCTTTGGTGAAGCTTATAATTTAAGTTACACTGATATTTATGATTTCTTAAGTGCTGGTAATAAAATGAGTCTTAAGAAGTGGGAAATCAAATTGCATATACATCATCAGGAAAATAGCTATCCTTGGGATGAACCATTATCAGAAGATAAGTGGGAAGAAGTTGCTGGATATTGTTGTAATGATGTCAGAGCAACCGAAGCTGTTTGGGATGCAAACCAGGAAGACTGGATGGCTAGAGAGATATTGGCAGATCTCTCAGGCCTTAGTGTAAATGATACAACAAATGCCCATACAACTAAAATAATTGTAGGAAATGCTAAGAAGCCACAGGAAGAATTTGTATATACAGATCTCTCAACTATATTTCCAGGATATGAGTATTGCCCTTATGGTATCGAAAAGAGTAGATACAATGAAGGAGAAAAGATTGTATCTGGAAAAAGTATATACAAAGGAGTTGACCCCGGAGAAGGTGGAAGAGTATATGCTGAACCAGGAATGTATACAGATGTTGCACTTCTTGATATTGCTTCAATGCATCCTCATAGCTTAATTAGGTTGAATCTTTTCGGTGATAGATATACACAGAGATTCAAAGACCTTGTTGATATTCGTATGTTGATAAAGCATAAGGAATTTGACAAAGCTAAAAAATTGTTGGATGGTAAATTGGCTAAATATTTGGATGACCCAAGCCAGGCAAAGAAATTGGCCAATGCATTGAAGACAGCAATCAACTCAGTATATGGTTTGACAAGTGCTAGATTTGAAAATAAACTGAAAGATCAAAGAAACATCGATAATATAGTTGCAAAATATGGTGCATTGTTTATGATTAATCTTCAGGAAGAAGTTCAGAAGAGAGGATTTACAGTTGCACATATTAAGACAGACTCAATCAAGATTCCAAATGCTACTCCAGAAATCATACAGTTTGTTATGGATTATGGAAAAGAATATGGATATACATTTGAGCATGAAGCAACATATTCTAAGATGTGTCTTGTAAATGAATCGGTTTATGTGGCTCAATATGCAGATACAAAAGAATGGACAGCAACCGGCGCACAGTTCCAGGTTCCGTATGTGTTTAAGACTTTGTTTAGTCATGAGCAGATAACATTCAATGATATTTGTGAAACAAAGGCAACAACTACATCATTATATTTGGATATGAATGAGCATTTAGCCCAAGATGAGCATGACTATAAATTTGTTGGTCGTGTTGGCTCATTCGTTCCTGTAAAGCCTGGAAATGGTGGTGGAGTTCTTTTATATTTGAAAGGCGAGCAATTAGTATCGGTAACTGGAACTAAGAAAAAGGGAAAGGTACCAAAAGATGAAGAGCCATTCTACAGATGGCTTGAAGCTGAATCAGTGAATGAAGATACATATGCTGATATTTTAGATGATAGGTATTATCGAGGATTAGTAGATGATGCTATCGAAACAATTTCTGAATTTGGTGATTTTGAGTGGTTTCGCTCTTAATCATTAAAAAATTATATTTTAAGGAGTTTATTATGGAACAGAAAAGAATCACTAGTAACATTACAATTGAAGATGCTAAACTGATATTTAGGAATTTCTCAGGTAAGAGAACAGATTTCAATGAAGAAGGAAACAGAAATTTCTGTGTTATACTTTCTGATGATTTGGCAGCACAGCTTGAAGCTGATGGTTGGAAGGTAAAGTATAGAAAGCCGAGAGAGGATGATCCCGAACAGTATCGTACACCGTATTTGTATGTAAAGGTACAGTTTGGTATGTATCCTCCAAAAGTTGTATTGATTACTAGTAGAGGAAAGAAGTTGCTTGATGAAGAAAGTATTGGCCAGCTTGACTGGTCTAGGATTCAGTATGCTGATGTACAGATTCGTCCATATAACTATCCGGCAATTAAGGGAAGACCTGCTGGTGTATCAGCATATCTTAAATCATTGTATGTTACAATAATTGAAGATGAGTTGGAAACAAAGTACGCGGATCTTCCTGATCTTGATCAGATTCCTGGTCAGATTGAACTTCCGTTTGATTCATAACAATTATATTTACCAGGAGGCTTGTCGATGCAATTATATGATTATCAGAAAGAAGCAGTAGATAAGCTTAAGAACGGCTCCATCTTATGTGGTGGAGTCGGTTCTGGTAAATCTATAACATCATTAGCATATTTTTATACAAAGGTCTGTGGGGGGTCTTTGAAAATTAATGGCCAGGGTCAAAACAGACTACCCCTCTTTCCTAGAGATTTGTATATAATTACAACAGCTAAGAAAAGAGATTCTAAAGAATGGGAATCGGAATTGAGTAATTTTATATTTGGAGACAACATTAAGATTACAATAGATTCATGGAATAATATTAAAAAGTATAAAGATGTATATGGAGCATTCTTTATATTTGATGAACAACGAGTAGTTGGTAAAGGTGCTTGGGTAAAAGCATTCCTAACAATTACAAGAAGGAATCAATGGATATTAGCATCTGCAACACCGGGAGATAAATGGGAGGATTATATTCCCGTGTTCATTGCTAATGGATTCTATAAAAATAAAACACAGCTTTCTAATGAACATTTTATCTATAGTAGATTTTCAAAGTATCCAAAAATTGAAAGATATTATAATGAGCAAAAACTCAGAAGATATCGTGATCAGATTTTGGTGCACATGAAAGATAATCGTGTTACTCTTAGACATAGAGAACAAATAAAATGTGAATATGATAGAGAGCTATACAGAAGGATATTTAAAGATAGATGGGATATTTATGAAGATTGCCCCATCAAAGAAACTGGTAAACTATTTTATTTGATTCGTAAAGTTGTTAATTCTGATCCATCTAGAATAGAAGCAGTAGATAAGATATTTACAAGATTTGGTAAAGTGATTATATTTTACAATCATACTTATGAGTTGGAAATACTCAGAAAGTATTGTGATGAAAATGGAATTTTATATTCTGAATGGAATGGCAAAGTTCATCAAGATTTACCAAAAGGAAGTAAATGGATTTATCTTGTTCAGTATACTGCTGGATGTGAAGGATGGAATTGTATAGAAACTAATGCATTGATATTCTATAGTCAAAGCTATAGCTATAGACAAACGGAACAAGCAGCTGGAAGAATTGATAGAATTAATACACCGTTTACAGATTTGTATTATTACTATTTGAGATCCTACTCTCCAATAGATAATGCAATTCATAGAGCTCTCAAGCAAAAGAAGAATTTTAATGAGAGTTCATTTAAGATCTAGTGTTGAAAAATGATATTTTTAACTATTCGCGCAATAATGTTACCCTATAATAGGAGGGAATGATATACGTGTGTGTATGTTTCCCTATGCTTTTTAGGGGAGGTGAGATTATGATTGAAACAGAATTTAAGAAAAAGCTTGTTGATGAACTTCAGCAGAAGTATCCAGAAGCCATAATCTTAAAGAATGATCCAAATAGTATTCAAGGCATACCTGATTTAACCATATTTTATAAAAATAAATGGGCAACACTTGAAACTAAGAAATCAGAAAAAGAACCTCATCGTCCTAATCAAGATTATTACGTCGATAAAATGAATAAAATGTCGTTTTCTGCATTTATATTTCCAGAGAACAAGGAGGAAGTATTAAATGATTTGGAACGATCATTCCAAACAAGTTCCAGAAGGCGCTCACGCCTTTCTAGGAGCTAGTCAACATGCTTGGCTAAATTATACAGAAGACAAACTGATAGAAGTATATTCAAATATGCTTGCTAAAGAAAAAGGAACAGAGTTACATGCTATTGCTTGTTCTCTTATTAAAAATGGTATAAAACTCCCATCTACAAAAAAGACATTAAATATGTATGTTAATGATGCTATAGGTTTTAGATTAAGACCTGAACAAGTTTTATATTATTCTCCTAATTGTTTTGGTACAGCAGATGCTATTGGATATTCTGAGAAAAAGAAATTTCTTAGAATACATGATTTAAAAACGGGAGTTACTCCAATTAGAAATTTACATCAATTAGAAATTTATGCTTCTTTATTTTGTTTAGAATATGGCATAAAGCCAGGTGAATTAAGTGGAATTGAATTAAGAATCTATCAAAGCAATGATATTCTTATTGGTAATCCGCAAGCAGATGATATTCTTCCTATAATGGATAAAATTATACGAGGCGATAAGATAATAGAGAAAATCAAGGAGGATAGTAACGAATGGATAATGTAATTAACAATGATATTTTGCATTCGGGTGTTGCTCATGATGAGAATCCTCCTGGAAGAGGCTCTGGTCGTTATGAATGGGGAACAGGAGAAAATCCTAATCAGCATAAATTTGATTTCTTATCTGAAGTAGAACGTTTAAGAAAAAATGGTTTTACAGATGAAGAAATTGCAAAAGCATTGATAAGTCCTAATTCAAAAGTTGGAGAACTTAATCAACTTATATTTGCAAGAACCTCCATAACTACAGATCAAGTAAAACAATTAAGAGCTAGAGGTTTAACAGAAAAACAAATAGCACAGCAATTATTAGGCGCTGGTGCATCTGTTAATGATTTAAAAGCAAAAATAGCTATTGCAGAAAAAAGAGAAAGACATGAATTAATTAGTAAAGTAACAGAATTATATGCTAAAACCAAAACAGATGCAAATCCAGAAGGAAATAAATCAGAAGTAGCTAGACAACTTGGTTTGTCTGAATCTACAGTAAGAGGTCTATTAAAAGCTGGAAAAGAAGAAAAAGATCAGAAATATTGGCAAACAGCAGAAGCATTAAAAAAAGCAATAGCTGAATCGCCAGTAGGAATAATAGATGTATCAAAATATACAGAACATGACCTTGGAGTTACAGATAACACAAAGAAAATAGCTATAGCATTATTGCAAGAAGAAGGCTATGTAAAAACTTGGGTTGCTGTTGATCAGATGGGTACAAATCATCAGACATCTATGATGGTTTTAACAGCCCCTCCTGGAGAAGGAGAAACAATTCATGATATGTATCGAAAGGCTCAGATAAATAAATTAGAAATATCAGGTGTTAAAGAATATTCGCCAGATGGTGGTGTTAATTTCTTTGTGCCTGAACCTCCTTCAAGCATGTCTTCTGATCGTATTTATATTCGTAAAGCATCAGAAGGTGGATCTGATAAAGATGGTGTAATAGAAATTAGACCAGGCCTTAAGGATTTGACATTGGGCGATTCGCAATATGCACAGGTTAGAATAGCAGTTGATGATTCACATTACATGAAGGGAATGGCAATATATTCTAATGATATTCCAAAGGGTTATGATGTTGTTTATAATACTAGTAAACCTGATGATTGGCCAATGATGGGTCCTAATAAAGATGAAGAAATATTAAAAAGATTAAAACCAGATAAAGATGCGCCATTCGGAGCAACTATAAAAGCTGGTGGTCAAACATATTATGAAGATCCAAAAGGAAAATATGTTTTAGATGAAAATGGCATTTATAGAAAAGCTAAAAAAGGTGAAGTTGGTCAATATTCATTATCTCCTGTTAATAAAATAAATGATGAAGGTGATTGGGATAAATGGTCAAGAACTTTAAGTGCTCAGTTTTTATCAAAACAACCATTACAATTAATAAATCAGCAGTTGGATTTTACAGTTAAAGATAAAAAATCAGAACTTGATAAAATATTATCATTGACTAATCCAATAGTAAAAAAGCATTTGCTAGAAGATTTTGCAGATCAATGTGATAAGCAAGCAGCTGATTTAAGTGCTAGTGGAATAAAAAACCAAGCATATCAAGTTATATTACCAGTAACAAAAATACCAGAAAATGAAGTTTATGCTCCAAATTTTAAACATGGCGATACTGTTGCATTAGTAAGGTATCCGCATGCTGGTTTATTTGAAATTCCAATTTTAAAAGTAAATAAAAATAATGAAGCTGGTAAAGCTATTATTGGAAATTCAAGAGATGCTATAGGTATAAATCCAAAAACAGCTGCTATATTATCTGGTGCAGATTTTGATGGGGATACAGTAATTGTAATTCCTATGAAATCAAATAATATAAAAATAAAAAATAGAAAACCATTTAAAGAATTAATGGATTGGGATTTTCATAATATATATCGTTTACCAGAAAATGCAAAACCGGTAAAAGAATCAACCAAGCAATTAGAAATGGGTAAAGTAACAAATTTGATTGCAGATATGACATTAGCTGCTGCTCCTGATGAGGATATATTAAAAGCAGTTAAACACTCAATGGTTGTTATTGACTGTGTAAAGCATAGATTGGACATAAAACAATCAGAAATAGATAACGATATTATAGCATTAAAAAAAGAATACCAAGGCGTTAATTCTAAAGGCCAAGCAAAAGGTGCTTCAACTATTATTACACGTGCTGGATCGGAAGGCTATGTAAAACAAAGAAAAGAAATTAGAAGAGAGTCAGAGATGACTCCTGAAGAATTAAAAGCTTTTCGTGCTGGAAAAAAGATTTATCGTGATACTGAAAAAGTAATAGATAAAGTAAGAATAAAAGATCCAGAAAAAATGACAGAAGAAGAAAAACAAAGATTTGCAGAAGGAAAGAAAATATACAGGGAATCAACTCCTAGATACAAGACTGAAAAGATACAGAAGATGTATCTTACAGATGATGCCCGTACTTTGATGCGTGACCCCAATAACCAGAAAGAGGTCGCCTATGCAAACTTTGCCAATGCTTTAAAAACGATAGCCCAAGAAGCACGTAAGGAGTACCGTTCTATAAAACCGACCCCCGTTGATCCGAAAGCACGCGCCACCTACAAAACGGAAGTCGAGGAATTAAAGCAAGCTTTAAAAAAAGCACAAGCAAATCATCCAAAAGAACGTAGGGCTCAGCAATTAGCTAATAAGTTACTTAGAGAAAAACTTAAATCTAATCCAGAACTTGAGTTTGATAAAGAACATTATGGAAGAGAAAAGAATCGTTTATTAACTTATGCAAGAAGTGTTTATGGCGCTCATTCTGAAAAGATTGTAATAACAGACAAACAATGGAATGCTATACAGTCTAATGCTCTTTCTTCATCCACTGTTTCAAGTATCTTTATGAAAAGTGACAAAGATCGTTTTAAACAGTTAGCTTTGCCAAAGAACAAAAAGTCTTTGTCTAAGAATGACGTATCATTAGCTATAGCTATGAAGAATAGTGGTATGTATACAAACAAAGAGATAGCTGAGAAACTTGGCATATCAGTATCAACCCTGTACGAATACTTATAAAAATAGGAGGTCTTAACTATGTCTACAAACGACACTATTAATACTAGTACCGTTGTTAGTGAGTCTGAAACCCCTATTGATAGCGTTACTGGGGAATACATGCTTACCACATATGACAACCCGTACAACCCGTTTACACAGTTTAACTTGTGGTTTAAACACGACCTGCTTCTTGGTCACAATTCATGCGGTCTTTTAGACAAAGTTGCTTGCGTTAACTTCATACAAAGTGAAAAGTTAAACGAAAAAGACATTAATGATGCAATTGATTACATTTGTGAACAATTTCCATTAATTTACAAAAAAGTAACAAAAAGTGATTATGAAAAGATTGAAAACTAATCTTTAAAAGTCTATTTTTTAAAATAGATTATGGCCTGTAGAGATAAAAAAGCGAACATAGGGAGGGGGGTCTGAAAAAACACCCCCCACCCCCAAT
>Ga0247609_10000420_pt1 | contig 60073 bp, 47 predicted proteins | sample 172DNAGHGlowgp2_FD_193487 | JGI IMG/M metagenome (GOLD analysis project Ga0247609, IMG submission 193487) | Sheep rumen microbial communities from Palmerston North, Manawatu-Wanganui, New Zealand - 1728 DNA GHGlow gp2 | ecosystem: Host-associated > Mammals > Digestive system > Stomach > Rumen ... | reverse complement strand
TTTCTTCTGACATGTGCAATACAACAAATGTTATCATAACTTATTGTATATTAAAGCGTTTCCTGCGGGCGGCAGAAGGGTACACACCCTCCATGAACAGCAGCAGTTCGTCCCACCTCATAGAATAGAACAGGGGACTCGAAGAGCAGCGGAACACCTTGCGGCTGATCCTGCCCTGCTCCAGGCGCTTGTAGTAAATCACATACCCACCGCGCTCCCAGTGAAGCAGCTTCATACGGCTGCGGCTGCGATTGAAAAATACATAAACACTCCCGTCTGTAGGTGACATGTGCATCTGACGAACAAGACCACTCAATGGCTCCACTCCCTTGCTAAGGTCTACATGGATACCGTACACCAAGAACTTGTTACTTTCATTCAGACTAAACATAACAACAAAATTGAGACTGCAAAGGTAGGGAGATTCTTGCAGTCTCAAAACGGCAAAAATGGGATGGTTACACCACTCAAGCAACCTAATGGAACGGCTATTGAACAGGCTCAGGAAGCAGGGAATACTCTGACATACTTTAAGAGTCCTCCAAGAATTCTATAATTTTTTCAAGAATCTTGGAGGATTCTGTATAATTTTGAAAGTATCTCTAACAATTCATCTGATATCAAGAGACAAAAACAATACGGGTTTATTGATGACTTACCATAAAATAAGCTCTTCTATGATATCACTTTATTTCCCAGCCTATAGTGAAACGTATTGGCAAACGGTCTCTAAACTGAGTATTTGTTAGGGTTATTATTCTCGTTCTGTCTTCATCTATGTCATTAATAGTAACACCAAAAGCTTTCCATCCTTGTGCAACACCTCCGTCAGGATTGAACATAATTTCGAATTCATCATTGTAAATCGTCAGAAGTCTTGCATGTTGCAATCTCTGATTAGTAGAAATATCACACAGTCTTATGCCAAAGGCATTAAATGTTTCTCGCAGATAAACATCCCGTTCAGAAGCTATTGCAAAATCAGTGTCAAGATAATCTTGGTATCGATAGTCTACAGTTTTAAATACTCTACCCGTTTCTATGTCAACTCTCATGATATCCAACCCATAATTTTCTTTAAACTGGTTAATTATTGTAACCAGAATAATACAGGCAAGAGGATTGCTTATGTATATGTCAGAGTATTTAATTGACACTCTTTTGCTCTTGTCATGAAGGAATTCTTCAAGGTGTCTTCCCTCGAGCAGTTTTCCAAGTAGATCTTTGCTTGAGATACTTTGTTCTCTGAAATTATATACATAACAAACATCTGTTGGTTCAGGTGTTAAATCAACGGAGTAGTTACACTTACAAATGGCATTTGTATTCATCACACGATAAATATTTTTATCATATTTTACGTAAGTGACAACGTTATTGCCATCTTCAAATTGAATTACAGGAGTCACCCCATCAGGTATTTGGGTTAATGCACTCAGCCCAGAATAGCGTACCCCCAGATTATTCAAATCCATTCTAATACCCATAGGTAATCTCCGCGTTGAATCGCTAAGAGCCACAACCATCTTAACTGTTTTCCCCTGTGCATACAACAACATGAATTCGCGCTCTAACTTGGTGAACAAATCGTCAGCCTGAAGACCTTCTTTCAAGAAATAATCAACATTATTAAAATGCTTTTGCTGGATGAAATTTAAAATCTCAGTACCAATGTCCTTTGTAACTTTACGAATATCATCCGTTCCTAATGATTGTTGTAATTCGTCAGGAATAATCTGTCTGTTGTTATATTCATTATCAAGCCACTCTAAGGCTATGTTCTTGTCCAAATACTGCACGAACCATTGTGATCTTCTGTCAATGAGACAACTGGTACAGGCTTTTATGCATTGACATAAAGATAACTTTTTTTTGCATTCATCCAGTATCTTCTCTATATACATAGGTAATTGACTAGCATAGCCGGCACCTCCAGAGGCAGTATCATAGAAGAATAACGTACGCTTTGGTGTGATGCCAAACCATACTTCATCCTCATTAATACCCAGTCTCTTTGTAAAGGTGTTGCATATGATAGTTCCCAATGTATACAACAAAGTGGTGTGTTCTCTACTAAAAGGAGCGTAATCCGCTTGAACTTCCATTTCAGAAATATCAGTATGGTAACAAGCAGAAAGAATAACATTTCTTCTAATTGTGGCACCAGTATTATTACCGTAGCAAGGATTGCCAGTGAATATATGATGATGCCCATTCATCGCAGCAGGCAATGCTTGAATGCTTATTCCTTTTTCTGCTTCCATCTTTCCACAATAAGGGCAATAGGCAAAGCCATACCCATGACCTTTATTGACATACAAGATTTGAGCATCAGCATGTTTAGATGAGCGCATACTGTAAACTTCACCATTCCGTTCATCATCCCATTGCTCCATACCAATAAGTTCTGGAACAACAAAGTCATTAGGTATCTTAGGATTCTTTGTTCTTCTTCCTGTTCCAGCTACAAACCCCGTTGGTTCAATAGATAGGGTATTATCATTGGGATTCTGTCCATCCAGAATTGGCGTTAAATTACCACCGCATTGAGGACATTGATGCTGAGTGTTATGACTTAATGAGACATATCCACATGAAGTACATTTTGAAAGGTATCTTTCAGATGTTCTGTCTGCATTAACATCTCCCTCAACCTCAATGCCTATAACAGGAAAAATCATGTTTGCAATAACGACTTCTTTACCTGGGGCATATTCTTGAATAGCTTGTGAACGTTGACGTTGCGTTTCTTTAAGTCTGTCCTCCACGAAATATACAAGTCTTGCATTATTTGTTGGAATGCTGGCGCTTGGAATATAGTTGTGTTCGGACAAATAAGATATGAGGTGTTTTTCCCAAAGTGTTTTAATTCTTAATTCCAGATAAGTCTGATATCGACTGGTAGCTGTCTGATATGTATTTTGAAGACTGGTAATCTCACTATTTAGTTTTTCACATATTTCTTCTATCATATCAAATGCCTGTGAAATCATGTCATCTACAGCATATGATTCGTAAACAGTGCCCCTGACCACATCTTTAATTATATCAATAGTATTATTATCTGTTCTCGCATTTCTTAAGAACAGTTTGTAGCCATCAAAAGTATAGTTTATTTGGGTTCTGTTCTGATAGTCATGACCATATATAAAAGCTCCGATTTGATCAGACACTTGTGCACCTTGAGTTAATCGAATATAAATACCTAACAAAAGGGAATTGATATGACGCTGAATAATAGTCTCACTAGAAAGTGACATCCGTGGAGCCTCTATCTTATGGTATAAAGCCCACTTGGGCTTATCAAGAACTTCATGTCCGATGGGGTTGTCATTACAGATAGTCAAAGCTAATGACTGTGTTTCAGATCTTCTACCTGCTCGACCTGCTCTCTGCAGATAGTTGGCGGGTTTGGGTGGAACATTGTTCATCATAACAGTAGAGATACCACCTATGTCTACACCCATCTCCATCGTAGTAGAACATGAAAGGACATTCAACTGACCGTTTTCAAATTTTCGTTCACTATCTCTAAGTATTTCTGAATCTATCTGAGCAGAATGTTCTTTTGTCAAATAAATAGGGCGCTTTATGAACAGATTTCTCTGTTGACTCAAATCACCACCAAGAGACTGGAGAGCGGGTCTAAATGTCTCATCAAACCAACACGTCATAGCATCTCTCCAGAGTTGTTCGTTAAACTCTCCGTTTTGAACGAAATCTGCTTTCCTAATAGAACATCTTGGGACATCAACTATTTGACTAATGACCGTATATTTTGCCAATGTACGAGAATCCAAATGCCCTTTTGCCATAGGACTAATTCCCCTAAAAGTACAATCAAGGATTTGGCTTGTCATCGGACAAACCGTTGCTTTTTCAATTAAGGAGAGTTTTACTTTGTTGTCATCAAAGATATTTAATTTGTAGCCAACGTAATTTTTATTGGGGTTTTGCGGGTCAGTCAAATTTTCGTTTACATTAGTGAGTATTTCTCTTGAAAGAAAATTCCAAGCTTCGCGAAGTATGCCATTCACAGAATCTCTCACATTTTGATCTACGTTTGCAGGCTCGCTAATACCTTTGCCCAAAAGCAATAATAATGGTAGACGGCTAACCACATTATCGGTTCTTCCAACTTCTGCTAAAAGAGGCCATATCTTGCTTTTACGTCCATTTTCTCGTTCTATTCTCCTTCCTGTACCTATATAATAAATAGGGTCTGAGAAATATCTCTGAGTCACAAGATTTCTTATATCCCCATCAGGAATAATAATATGTGAGTTCCTTCGAATCTGATAATCTATACATATCCTAAGGAAATCTTTCCAGTCGTTTAGAGCTTGCACATCATCATCATAACCATAAAAGGCTCTGAAAACAAGAGGAACTTGATTACTTGTAAGCCTACGAATTGCGGGATAATCTAGGTGAACAAGACCAAGCGTTTCCAAAGAATTACCACGCAAAGGCTTGTTTCCCATTTGGTCGATGAACATTGATTTAAGGTAATTAACGGTGTTAGCACCTTCTATTTGGTTTGTCAAGAGTCGCAAATCAGTATCACCAAAATGATGGGTTTCAATTGTTGTATAGCCTGGCAGAGTATTTCGCAAGTTAATTAGGTCTGTCCTTAAAGTATTGATGCTTGGCGTTAATGCAAGTGTCAAACTCGGATTCTCGCGAATAACTCCTTCAAGTTGCTCTATTTGTCCTTCAAGGTCTTTTTCTTGGCTGCTAACATCAACATTTGCTTCATCCAAGATTACAGAACGAACCCATTCCCTTTCTACATCAATATTTGAGCCTTGGGCTATCTTGGCTGTCCCTTGTCTATTATCTGTAAAGGTGATAAACTTTCTTCCCTCATATACCAGAGTATTAGGATTCAGGACGTTCTCCATTCTCTCAGACTGGTCTAAGAAAACGTGTGTAAGCAATCTACTCTCCAAAGAGGAAGGGAATATAATTCTTGTACATTGACGTGATGATTCGCCGCATGATGGACATAATAGATCATCGCTATTCCTACCGTTTGGATTATTGCATGAAGTGTAGAGACCGTCTACATAATCTACTTCATTTTGTATCGTTCCATCCACAGAATTGAGACGATGATAATATAAGTAGGCCCCATTAAAAGGCACATCATCTTTTGTAGAACTTAACAAAAGATTACCTCTACGATTATCATTATTTGGTGTATTGCCATCATTGTCTACGTCATTATCATCCTCTTCATCGACAGAATTTAGCGTATCATCATCGTCCAGCAAATGATGCAGTTGGAGTGTGTTGTCTTTCATGAAGTACTCAGAAATCGGGGGTGTTCCTACAGGCATTTCCCTTTCGCCCTGTAATAGAAACTCTCCACAACTATTACAACGAACTACCTCAAGCATTTTTCCACCACAGTGAGGACAAGTCTGCGAGGCGAATGAAGTGAGAGTCCCGATGTCAATATGATTCCTGTGATATTGAGGACAATTAGGATTCGTACAAGCATATAGACCGGAAATGCTTCGTCCGAAGAAGTGTGCTCTAATAGGTAAAAGTGCTGTGCTTTCACCTTTAGTTTGAGCAGAACCTTTAGTTGATAGCATATCTATCAATTCTAATTTTTCTTCAGTAGTTCCCTCAAAACCTAATGTTTGACATATTTCATCAAGAGACAATGACTTTACATCGGCATTCAATTGATTTCTTAATTGAATGATATCATTTTCAGAAATATTTAATCTAAACCTAGCATTAATATCATTCAACCCATCATATCTCGTAAGATCTGGTACAATTCTTTCTCCACCAATAACACTAAAATCATTCTTGGCATCTTTTCCTGTCAATTGGGAAATGAATTCATTCATTTCATCATCATTACCTTCTCCGATAGTAGCAGATGTGATGGCGAAGTTAACTTCTGCAGGAGTCTTTCCGAACAACTGCAAAACTCGCCGAATAAGCATTGCCATCTCTGTGGCTTTGGAACCTTCGTATGTGTGAGCCTCATCGAGAATAATCCATTTTAAATGTCTTGAACTTTCAACAAGAGTCGCATCATTTTTTCTGACCATCATATACTCCAACATAGTCGGATTGGTGAACAAGATTTGAGGTGGATTGGTTCTTAAAGTTTCTCTGTCAATAATTTGAGGAGAGAATCTATTGCGCATATCGGCATTTGTAGTGTCATCCATTTCTCCCGTATATATTCCATAGGAAACATTTGGATTTATAGCCTTGCACCAAGAATGGATTCGCTTACGTTGACTAGCAATCAGTGCATTTAATGGATATAGGAATATGGCTTGAACCCCTAAGTTTTGCCCATTAGCTTGCATCTTAGCATCCCACAATTCTTTAAGAACAGGAATCATAAAACACTCAGTTTTACCTGAACCTGTTCCTGTCGTTACAAGTATAGATTTGTGATCTCTAAGCACGGCTTCCCAACTCTCAACTTGGTGCTGGTAAGGATTTCTGTCTCTAGGGAATCTTGTGTCTGTTTCTATTGGAGCATTTATAACATTTGGATCTGGGTCTTGAAATTGTGCTCTGTCAAGGGCATCAATAAAGTCCTGTCCGAACAAGTTGTTAAGACAACTCATTGGTAATGGGTAGGTTCTCCATGGAAAAACACTTTGAAAAACTGGTTTTTGAACCAACTTTTCCTTTTCTTCGTTTTCAAACAGCCAGCGCAAATGATCAGCATAGGCAGGTCTTCCTTTTGCAAACATCGAGATGAACGTAGATGTCAACTCTCTCTGTGATTCCTTGTAAAACTCAGAGTACTTCATATTATTGTCTTCTTTTTTTTTGATTAACAGGTTTTCTTAATAGTGCTATTGTAAATAATTCATTATATGCCTCAGGTACATATACAGACATATAATTGATCATTCTCCTAATAAAATAATTATAAGGAGCATCAGGATTATAGTTCCATAGTTCCATGTTAGCCCCGTGCGCAAATTGTGCTGCACATTGTGGTAGCACAATGGCCATGTATTGCATCAATTGAGGAACACTATGGTTTTTTTGTGTATTACAATGTAGTTCAACACGGGAAAACCATGTAGTTCTTACCTCCTCGTTAAAAACATCAAAATCAACAAATGCATTGTTTGTCTTCTCTTTATAATTATTTAAAGGAGAGAAGGATAATTGAAGAAATGTTTGTTCTTCATTCTTCAATTTCCTTTCCACTAAGGTTCCTTCATTACCAAAACGCCTTTCGATTAATGCCTTTAAATAACGGAAATTAGACGAAACGAAAACATCCTTCTCACCAATCATTTTCTTGACTGACTGAGGTAAATTATCGTAGATTGCTTCAATTCTATGCTTTTCTTGTTGCCAACAAACTAATGGTAAATAGTGAAAACCGAATGATAAGTCCTTTTCCATTCGTTGCAGTTCATATATTATTTCTTCTTCGCCAAAACGATTAAATGAACAAATACGAACTAAAAACGAAGTTAACAAGTATGGGTCATTGGCAATTGCTTGAAAACAATTAAAAGAATGAGAATAAGGAAGGGTATTTTCTATGGTAATTTCCATATATCGCCAGAACTTATTCCATTCATTTTCATCGTTGGATTTTAACAATTCTTGGATATGTTCAATGGATTCACGTTTGTTCTGGTTTCTCTCTTCGATGGTAAGACTTCTCTTTGTGTTCAAATAATATGGTAGCATGCTTTCATCATTTGAGAACACCACATATTCCTCCTCTTCATTATTGATTGGAACATAAAAATGCCCATCTCCATCATTGTCCATCTTCACAAGATCTTCTGATGCATTGACAGCGAAAGCAAATAGTTGCAAGTCTTTTGCTGCTTCATTATTTCTTTTTACGAATATGCCAAAAGTACCATCTTCTTTCTGATGTTCTTGAGCCAAATATGTAAACCTGCGAATCTTTATCTCATTGTTAGTTCCATTAATTCGAAGGGAAACATATTTTCTATAGTCATCAAAGCCAAACATCCAGAAAAGTCTTTCAACATCTTCTTTCAAAACATCTAAAGGATACCTGCCTTTAGGGAGTATAACATTCTTTCGAACTAGACAAATAAGTCGATCGTTTTGCGTACTATAATATGAAACCATAATACTGGTCTTTATTTCAAGATTAACATGGAATTTGTTTAATTCGTTAATAGATAAAAAATAATTAGGAGACAAAATGCGTCCTTCGCTATCAAAGAAACATGATTGTTGTAGAGGAGACCGTAGTCTGATGTCTATATAATCATTATCATTGTCACGGGGATATAGTCGGAAACTGATAGGTGAGAACCCATTCAAGTTGTCATTTTCAATAAGTTGATACGTACCATCCTCCATTTCTTCAACATTTTGTTCGGCCATCAAAACACATGTTCCATTACAATATCTGATTTGAATGGTATTTGGGTTAATATGGTTGTAAGATAGGTCGTTGATGTTGAAAAAAGAAAAGGTTCTGGAATGTTCGTCAGGTGCTACAACCTTCATATAGATAGTACCTTCTGGTAGATTAAAGCCTTTATATCTGATGTATTCATTATTAATAATTGTTTTATAGTAAAATCTAAGATTATTCCGATTACATGGCTCGTCATCTTGATAACACTTAAATAATGAGCGCACATCACCGTCATGCATTAAAACGGATTTAGAACTACTCTCAATCCACTCTTCTGTAATTGGTGAAAAATAAAAGAAATATGGAGATTGACTTCCATCAAGTGTTATTTCCTCTTGTGTTGTCTCATTTCTAAAACAAAGTGGATGATTCCGCAAGTCAACAAAACTCAATTCTTTCCACATGATTGTTTCACCATAGATGTTCAATTCTGTCGCGTCGGTAATATCTGGACAAATCCATTGATTTGTGTATAAACATCCAAACCCATTTCCATCTCCATTTGACTTAGTAGACCACAAATTCTCGCCATGGTATTGTAGCAGTATAGGCTCTCCTATAAAAGGCGGTTCACTATTCAGGAGACTTTCTGCAACAAGACCGTTTGTTGTTTTTTTCTTAAACGATAGTCCTTTGTTTAGTCTATTCCATTCTTTCCACCCTTTATCTTTAGTTTGAGGCATGCGAATATAGGTGTTCTCACCTCGTTTTTGATAATATCCCACCAGGCAGTCTTCAAGATAGAAACTTAAATAATCGCCTGTATCATTTCTTGTTATTTTTTCTGGGACATCAAGCGAATACAATAACTTTATTTGGTTCCCTATAATCTTAAAGGCCCAATTGACTTTAAAGTACTTTCTTTCAACTTTTTTCTCTCCTCTTTTACGTTCTTTGATTTTATCAATAATCTGTTTTATCTCATGATAGCTATCAATAAGGTGGTTGTCATCATCTATATACGACTTCACAATTTCCATTGAAAAATCTAAAATAGCCCCACTTTCACGCAATGTCCTGTTTGACAAATACTTATCTGCCAAGTCTTTAGCTCTATCTATTTTCTGCCAATCACGTTCATCAATTTCTTCATATTCGGAAATCAGATGAAATAGATAATTTTCATATGAAGAAGATGCCTCATCGTTCCTCATCAATCTCATAGGCAATCCGCCTTGGGCTAAGACACTATCTATTATCCTCACACTATTCTGACCATAGAATAAGGGAATATTCAACCGCTTGAAATACTTTAGTTCGTCGGTGACGGCCTCTCTTATCAAATCTAAATAACTTGTATGAATAGAGAAATCTATAAGAGCCTGTTCCCAACGCCCTCTTCCACCCGAATATGAACGATTCCACCATAAAGCATACATCAGACACAGTTCTCGATCAAATTCCTTGTATCTTTGCTTTCGTTCTTGTTTACTTAAGTTGTCAAATGGGACTGACGTCAACATGTTCCGAATATAATCAATTAGTTTTTTTAATTCGTCATCAGTGACATTCAGCTTCCAAAAAGGTATAGCGCTCTGCATTCCCTTTCTTTCTAATAGTTCATCAATAAACGTGCTCATTTTATCTATTTTTTTATTCCTTTTTCAATAAAGATTTTCTTTGCCTTATACTTATATGAAAGATTACAGATATACCCCAAATAATAAACTATACCAGCTTTCACATTAATGCGCCATTTTTGGTTCCTTCCGCAAGACTTCGCCTCAACTATGCAGTCGTCTATGTCAGTCGTTGGGCGCAACACTATATAATAACAATTACCATCAGGTATGCTGTTATATCTGATACTATCATTGGATTCTATGGTAATCCGTTCTTTCACACCAACCATGTTTTCAATAGACAGTCCAAGAAAATCGTAGGTATTTGCCTTCAATTCAATGTTAACGGGAATATTGTATCTCTTGTATCGAAAAGCGTCGTGATGATTGGAATCGCTGTTGGTTTGGTAGCTTGAGTAAACAAGAATAGCATATCCTGCATCTTTCTCAAAAGAAATGCTTGTTTCATAGTTTTCTTTATCGTTGTCATCAATGTGGAATAGCACATCTCCAGAAGCTGATTCAACAAAAACTTTAAACAAATGCCTTTCATTTTCCAGTTCACCATCATAGTTTGGAACCTCATTGAAATAGCAGGAATAATCATTATTCTCAAGTTCTGCATCAAAGACCCTTTCTATTGATTTTGGTTTACGCCTAACAATTGTTATGAAATCATTCTTTGAGGACAATCTCATGTTTATTGGCGACTGATAATGCCAGTTCGTAATTATGCTATACTTAGAACTGTCTTTCAGATGCTTTAGAGCACTCTGGGTTTCAGATTCTTTTATCCGTTTTATAATACTATTCTCAAGATTGCTCTTTCCTACGGCGGGAATAGAATCCAGAGCCGGATATAGCATAGTCAGTCGCTCAAACTCTCTCTTGAAAGCGGTTATGATTTCATTGTCTTCAAGAAAAACAATATTCTCTCTGTTATGACTTTCCGCATAATATGTCCAGTTATAGGAACCATTTGCAACAATTCGAGAGTCAATAATACAAAACTTTTGATGCATCAACTCTGGATAATTGATCCAATGTATAACACATCCTTTTTTCAATAATCTTACAAAGTAAGGCTTGTTGATTTCATTATTATTGATTTCATCATTATTAATGACCAATGTTACCTTAACTCTTTGTTCTAGTCTATCCAAAAGACAATTCATTAGAGCGACATTGGTAAACCATGCAACAGCAATCTCAATAGTTGCTATTGCCTGATCTAATTCATCAAGTAAATTCCTTTGTATGTTACAAAAAATAGCTTTCATACTCTCTGATTCCTAAATACATAATGAGAGTAAACATTGTCTATTATTAACTGTAATGCTTCACTATTTACATAGAGTCTCTTTATCCTTGAAAATGGGATGATGTCTTCTATTCGATTCTCCTATCGATTTACCATCTGCTTTGCGGATAATATCACATAGAGGGTGTGAGTTGAAATAATCAATCCTCTTCTGTTTATTAGGGCATCTACGCTCTCCACCCATATGCCAAAGAATGGCATCTTTTTCTGCTGAAGTAAGGACAAAGCCAGAATAACCGACCTGACGAACAGATCTTTCGCTGTGTCCCTTGAAACCTTTACACACATAAGCTTTACGTTTTTCAGGATTAAAACGAAGTACGTCGGCTTTACAAACATCATGCAGTAATGCGGCAATAATCACACTATTGATAGGCATAGTTGAAGGATCAAATCCTTCTTGGATCTTTTTCTCTCTAAGTTGCAAAGCCTTATGGTAAGTTTCTAAAGAATGGCTAACAAGTCCACCCACAAAGCGATGATGCTTCAAAGAACCTGGTGCCTCAAAATACCCCATTCGGGTTATATATTTAATAAGATCTTCAATCTTATCGCGGTTAGTAGAACGAAGTAACGCAACACATTCGTCTATTTTCTGTTCTAGGGTTTTATGTACATGCATATGTGTTTTCATGTGTTAAATAGTTTTCTTCTTGCAAATATAAATAAAAAACAATAGAAAAACAAAAAAAAGAAGAAAAGTGTAGTGATTTGATGGATTTTTAATATCTTTGCAAATAATGGGAATAATATAAAATGATTTATTATTATGATGGATAAATACAAATTTGAACCAACGGGATTCGATTATGTGAATCCGAAGGCAAAGGTAGTGATTGTTGGTATCACACCTGGTAATTCACAACTAAAAGGAGACAGAACAACACTTTCTCCACGAGAGGTTAAGCGCATAAATGCCTTTGCAGGAGGAATGAGACGTAATCTCATAAATATGTTAAACCACATCATGGTGAACAAACTGCTGGATATAGATTCGTGTAGCTCACTTTGGGAAGAGAACTTTGACAAAGTTGACATGACATCACTCTTGATTGAAGCGACTTATGAGCTTAAAAAGAGTGGGGAGAAAGAAATGTTTAAGCATCCGGAGAAAATTTCCAAATCGGACAAATTGACAAAGATGCTTGAAGAAGGATTCGTGAAGAACTGTGCCAAGTATGAGAACACTGTGTTATATGTTGCTTGTGGCCCTGGAGTGTATGACGTTCTGAAGAGGCTACAAGCAGAAAAAAAGATAGAGGGACTTGTGGTCGGTATTGCTCATCCAAGTGGAGCGAACATGGGTAGGATTCAGTGTTACCTTGGTAAAGCTGAACCGAAAAACCAATCATATCTTTGGTGCATAGATAGAGTCAACGAAGCAAAAGAACTTGTGACGAAATTTTCACCTATGCTTATGGCTTGACATACAGAATGGTTGTTACCTTGTGAATACACATCTTTAGAATTAACTCTTAGGCTTTAAGAGTTGCTTCGTTAATGTTTTTCATAGACGTAGACAAGTAAAGTACATTTTCCTTAGAAACCACCATAGGGGGAATATCCGAACTGACTTTCAAATTTGCAGTGTTTTTTTCTGAACAGTTTTTTGTTAAGCATAAATAAGGGAGCTAGCTTGTTAGTAGCTCCCTCTATCTTAAAAGTGAACGGGTCTTTTTTAGCGTCCTCTATGAAAATGGATTTCTTGCTGCTCCTCTTCCTGATTTGGAATTGCTTTTGATGCCAATTGTTCCTCTGTATCTACAGCAACAATTTCGTCGGTATTGCCGTCTTCTTTATTGTTTGCCATGATTTCCATATAACCAGCCTGACTGAACTTTATTGAAATCGTATCAACAGCAAGATAAGGCGATTCACCTCGGTTTGTTAAGGCATTCTCGTTTCTTTCGCCGAAAGCAGGATAGAGATTAAGTTCCTTGTCTTTCCCTTCCTCGACTTCCGGTATGAAGCCGTCAGGGAAATTCCTTTCAAGGAACTTATCAACCAGTTCCTGCTCATGGTCGCTGATACCGCTGGCATCACCATTCATGATATAGGACAATGCCCACTTGGGAATGTCATAGCTTCCATAGTTGCCAGACAGCTGATGGGCTGTTTCCTGCTTCACTTCCTTGGCACTGTCCAGCTCCATCTGCATCTTGTCAATGTGCTGGTTGATCATGCCAGAGGCCTTCTTCACGTCCTGGAGGACGGTCTTGATGAAGGATGGTTCTTCCTTGAGTGAGTCGAGCCAACTTTTCAGATAGGGTAGGGAGTCCTCCTTTATCACCTTGCTCATTCCATAGCGTTGTGAGACAAGTGCTGCCGACATCTCTGCCACAAGTTCCTCGCGTGCGTATTCCTTCGAACCAAAGGAACTTGGCTTCAATCGATTCAACTGATTCTCCGCACCAGTTGAGTGGGTCATCTCATGGGCGAGGTTGCTGTAGTAGGACTCTCCACTCTTAAACTGGCGCTTCTCAGGAATGACGATTTCATTCTTGCTGATTGAGAAGTAGGCATTGTCGCCGTAAGTGGGCTTGATAGGGCAAATCCACTTGTTCTCGGCAATCATGCGGTCAATGGCAGGGAAAGAGAACATGTCGCCTTCCTGCTGGACAGAATGGGTGACCTGGTTCTGCTCCTGGAGCTTCTTGAAGAGCTCGGGACGGGCTTCCCTGATGTTCGTCTGACCTTCGAGATTGAATACGTTATAGACTTGTAGCTTCGGATATACGTTGTACTTGGCACGCTCATCCTCTGGAAGTCGTCTGTAGTCATCGTAGTTGATGCGCTCCTTGGTTTCGGAGTGGATGCAGGTAAATGTGGTGATGAAAACAGGAAAGCTCTTGGCTCCCTTGTTGACGGAAACAAGAGGCAGCTTGTTGCCCTCGCTGTCCACGGCATCCTGCCTGGCTCCCTGCTTGTCCTTCACATAGTTCAAGCCTATGATACGGTCGAAGGTTGCCCAAACAGGCAACTTGAAGCCCTCCTTCTCGGCATGGAGCATCAACATAATCGAATTCATTCCATTATACTCCCTTCCGTTCATGTTCTTCGGCAAGGACACCGACACCCCTTCCGTGAACCACGGCTTCTTCCAGTCAGCCTGAATGGTCTCCAGTTTGCCGATGAGCAAGTCCGCGAACTTGTCCAGGGCACGGTCTTCAGCCGACCTTCCGTCACTGTTGTAATTCTTCTTGTCCGCCATGGCTACTGAGCATTGGTTCCCTCACCCTGGTATGGCTGCTTCTCCCACTTGGAGAGCCCTGCCACACGACAGGTGATGTCGAGTCGGTCGTTATAGACACCCAGCTGGAGCTCGCCATTGGCATCGATGCCGCACTTGCCCTGCATCCATTCAGGCTTGCCCTGTCCGAAGTGCATGAAGCGCACCCACGTGTATGAATAGTCCTCTCCATCCTTCTCGCTGCTGAACGCGGAGAACACAAGATAAGGCTTGTCCTTCTTGTCCTTCTTCTCCTCAATCTTGTTGCCGACGGTTCCGCGGAACTCGATATTTCCCTTGACGGAATCCTCGCCAGGAGCATTGAAGGTGTTGACACCTGTTGCAGACAGGTTGAGGAAGATGGTCTCATCCTTCTTGCGGAAGGTGAGCACACCGACGATTTCAACACGGGTTCCAGAGGAAAGGGCGTTCAGCTCGTCCATGCCGCCATCCTTGGCAACACTGATCTCGAAGCTCTTTTTGATGCCAGACTTGGCAGGGATGGCAACACTGACACCAAAGGCAAGAAAAGCCTTGCCATCCTTGTTGGTACGCATCTGTGCTGAGCGTGTGATGGTACCGCATACAGTTACATTACACTTAATCATAATTTCACGAATTGATTGTTTAACAAAATAAATTAAAAGTATTGAGCAAGAATCATTTACGTTGTAGATTCTCCTGCTGGCCTTGCTGCGCTTCCATCCCCTGCTGATAGTTCTGGGACAGCTGGTGGGACACAACGATACCATTGACCACAGAGGCAACGGTGCGCTGCTTCTCCGCATCAGAAAGGCTGGCATTCCCCAAAGCTTGCTGTATTCTGGTCAGCTCTGCATGGGTCAGTTCATGCGAGAAACTGACGATGCCATTGTTGACATGAAGAAGCGGCTTGCCATCATTGAGCAAGACACGGCATTCCTTGAGGTTTGGAAGCATGGATGTGAGGTCAACGGACTGGCTGACGGCTGCGTCGGTTGCCGCCTGCATCCTCTGCTCCTCAGACTTGCTGTCTATCTTGACAGCCAAAGCCATGAGGCTCGCGAACATCGTCATGGCCATCTCCATGATGGGGTCAGTGCTATTAGCAAGCCCAACTCCGCTGTCTTCGCTGGAAAGGAGCTTCCTCATCCAGTCGTCAGGTGACATGCTTGTGTCCTTTTGCTGCTGTGCTGTGACTGTTTCCTGGGCTACAGGATTGGCAGCCTTGTAACTCGCCAGCAAATCCTTGCCGTTGTGGAGCAACTGCTGTGACAGTCCACCTTTCTGGCTTATCTCCGCGATATAGGCAGCTGGGTCGCTATTCCGCTTTGTGCCGTCACCGGCAATGGACTTGACCTCGAAATGCAGGTGTGGACCCGTTGTCCTTGTTCCTGTGTTTCCAGACACGCCAATCTTTTGGCCGGCATTGACAGCATCGCCCACATTCACGTCGATGCTTGAAAGGTGCATATAGATAGCCTGACACTTGCTGCCATCCTCACGCTTGTACTCAATCGTTACCGACTTGCCACCGCTGGTGTTGGCATTGTGGTTCACACCAACGACCTTTCCGTTGTTCTCCGTAGCAAGGAGGGCTTCGTTCTTGCAACTGATGTCAATGCCCTTATGGAACTGCGTCCTGCTGTGGTCCATCGGGTCACGACGGTTGCCGAAAGGCGAAGTCACAAGCATGAACTCATCCCGTTTCAAAGGAAGGGAATAAAGACCGTTGGGAGTGGGCTTTGCCGTGTCGGCAGTTGCAGGAGTGACAGACACATCCACCTTGCGGTAGTCTGTGGTGCCAATCCTCTTGCCTTCCCTCTTAGCCTCTTCCATCACCATCTGGTCATACTTCTGGAGATTGGAACCCTCGATGACACCAACGATGGTATTGACATAGTTCCTGTCCGTGGCATAGCCACCAGCCTTGATGGCAGCAGCCCATCCCCTATAGTCATCAGGAGAAAGATTCCTGGTGTGTTTCTGATAGCGCTCAGCCATGAGCACCTTGCTGTGGTCCTCAAAGCTCTGGGCGACATCATCATACTTCTTGAACTTCTCGTTGGGCCTGTCATCATCCGCTAGTACATACTGTCCATTGAACTCGCCCTTCACACCGAAATGGTTGTTGGCGGTCCTGGAGAGCATGCTCTTTCCATTGGCAGACTCGATGATGCCCTGCGCAAGGGTGACAGATGCAGGTATGCCATATCTGCGCATCTGCTCCATGGCATGCGCTGCATATCTGTCAATATAATCCTGTCTTGAACTTGAACTCGACATAAGACATCCTGTTTATCGCTTCATAGACTGACTGTCATCCCTTGAGGACAAGGACAGTCTTTCAAAATTCTCCTTGAGCAGCTCAGCAGCCAAAGAGCTGGCACTCCGTTTCACATCCACGTCAGACTGATTGGCAGCAGGTTTCATGGACTCGGAAACTGTTTGCTCCAGTCTTCGAGCCCTCTGCTCGGTGGCAATCTGATGAGCAAACTCGCCATATTCACGACTGCGAACTGTCGCCTCAAAGATGGTGAACGACTTGCCGCCGACGTTGATTTCAGACAGGTTCCTGTCAATGGCCGCCTGAACCGAGGTTCTGAAAACATCATGGTTCTGCTGCGCCCACTCCTTCGCCTTCATCAACTTGTCGTCATCAGCCGAACTGATACTTCTCATGCCGTTCTGCTGAAGCATCCAGGCAGGATAGGTAAGGGTCTTTTCCATCGCACGCTTGTACTCATCCCGATTCCATCGCTGTTGCGCCTCCGCCATCACCACAGCCCTGAACTGGTCATACTGCTGCATACGCTCCCTGGCCTGGCTCAAGGAAATGGAACCGCCCCTGACAGACAAGGTCTGAAGCCCCCTGTATTCGGCATTCCTGATGGCATTGGAATAGGAGAGGCTATTGTTCACAGCCCAGTCATTGAGCTTTGCCAGCCTTTCTTCCGGCAAGGACTTCAAGACACCCATATCCTTGATGCCAGCCGCTTTCAGCATCCATTGAGGAAACTCCGGAGAACCCACCTGATTCTGTTCGATAGCCATAAGACAAAAGATGATAATTAAGAAATGAAACATAAAATAATCCACTAAAGATGAAGACCGCTTCTGTGACGCTCCTCCTCCACCTGTTGCTTCTGCTCATGCTGCTGAGCCGGTCCCTCCTTCAAGCCTTCAGATTTTGTCTCAGCGGCACCAGCCGACACCATTTCCGAGATGTTCCGCTTGGTGGTCTGCCTGGGTGCTTCCAGCTGGTCACAGATAGCTACGCGCTGACCTGCACGGATGAGCTTGGGCAGATAGGTGTCGAGGGCATGGTAAGGAAATCCTGCCATGACAAGGGGCTTGCCCTGCTCGTCCTTCGTCTTTGAGCTCTTGGTCAGGGTGATGCCAAGAATCCTGGACGCCTTCTCCGCGTCTTCCTTGTAGGTCTCGTAGAAGTCCCCTGTACGGAAGAGAAGAAGGGCATCGGGATGCTTCTGCTTCAGGTCGAGGAACTGCTTGAGCATCGGACTGAGGGCTACGGTTGCGACAGCCTTGGTCTCCGCCTTGGTCGTCTCCTCCTTCACCTTCTCTTCCTGCTTCTCCTTCTCCTTCTGTTCAGGCGAGTTACGACGTTCCTCTTCCTTCTTCTCGTTTTCCTCATGAATCGCTGCTTGCTGCTTGGTATCGGTCTGCGCCTCCTCCTCGGACTTGGACGTACCTGCAGCCACCGAGTTGCTCTGTCCCTTGCGGAGCACATCGGCAAAGAGCGATGCAGCCAGGTGCTTCTTGTAGTCCTGCATGTCGTCAGCCAGCCACATGCGCTGCCACTGCTGCCCACTGACCTCACGAGCCTGAAGCCTTTTCCCGTCAACAGTCGGAACACAGAGGATAGCACTTGGCTTGCTGTCGGTGGCTTTGGTCCTGAAGATGTTCACACGCTCGATTCTTGCCAGCTCCTCCGGTGTAGCCTGACCCTTGAAGAGATCCACCTTCATCCCGGGCTTGTCGTTCGCCATCACATAGTACTTGGTAGCCATGTCCTGACGCATCCGATCGTTGGCCTCGTCATTGCCCTGGCGGACAGTGACGAAGAACTTGTTCAGGTCTTCCTTGCTCGGATAGACGGAGAATGCCTTCTCGTTCTCAGGCTTGAGGTACATGGCCCACTTGCCTTCGTCATCCTTCAGCATGAGGACCTTCTCGAAGTCAACCGTGCCGGAGCGTCTCACAGCATCAGAGACATCCAGCTTGGTGAGGTCCTCCAAATCCCATTTGTTGAGCCTGGAGACACAGACCTCCTTTCCGTCGAAATAGCTGTCATCGGGACGGAATCCCAACGAGCCGTCGGTATTGTAGAAGTTGACACTTCCGAAGCCTTCCTTCTGAAGGGCATGCTCGATGCGCTTCTTGTTCATGCCTGGAATCTCGTTGTCCACAGCCAGTGAGGCACCCGCAGGTAGAACGACATCAGCTTTCTTGTTCTCGGCATCACGCACGATGACCATCTCCTTGGTGTCCTTATTAGGCAAGGTCCTGATTTCATCAGCCACGTAGTAGTGCTTGGGAATGAGGGTCTTGGCGCTGTCCTTGTCCTGAGCATTGAACTGACGCTTCTCCACCTTCTCACCGCGCTCTGCCTGATGGATCATGTCGAGGGCATTGTTCACATCCCGCTCGATGGCATCCATGAGACATGGGTCTTCCTTCAGCTCACGCTTCCAGTACTCAAGGTTCCTCATGCCTTCCCCAGAGAGCCTGGCAGGAAGTCCCAGCTCCTGCATCTTGGCGGCAGTGGCCACCTCTCGGACAAGAGACTCGTACTTCCGGGCATCCTCGCCTGGCGCCTTGCCGCCACGGCTGTTCATGCCTTCACGGTTGAGACGCTGCAGGTGTCCTGTAGCTGCCACGACCTGCTCCACCAGAACCTGGACATAGTCGTTGAAGTGCTCATAGTTGTCGCGCCTTGGCAGATAGACCGTGTCCTGCTTGAGGTCATAATGCGCCACGCCCGTGGTGTCGGGACGAATATCGACGAGATTGTCACGCATCTTCTGGATGAGTTCATCGACAGGTATCTGCGTTGACGCAGCTTTGATCTCGCCACGGTCAGCAAGACGCCCTTTCTCCGTGACCTCCTTGTCGAAGGCTGCCTTGTCGACCATCGGAAGGGTGGTCTGCTCGATGTTGAAGAGAATGCGCACCTCACGGTTGCGGATTCCCTTGTAGTCGGACTGCAGCTCAGGCGACAGGGCCTTGTACTCGTCACGGCTGATTCTTACATCGGGATCCTTCTGGCTCTGGTACTCATTCCAGTTGTACCAGTAGAAAGGCACACCCTTCTGTCCTGACAGCACGCTCTCGCCCCGTTTCTTGGCTTCGCTGAACAGCGTGTACGCATTGGTCTTGTAGTTGTTCTGGTCACTGTGCAATCCCAGGATGATGGCATTGAACGGTGAGATGACCACCGCCTTCTGGTAGAGCCGAGGAGCCTGCTTGCTGTCCCTGTTCAGCCAGATGCCGCCATTTTCCTGGGCCTTGTCGAAAGCGTTGGCAAGAAGAGCCGCCTGTCTTTCGGCGGCATTCTTCTCCTGCTGATTCTTTTCTGTCATAATGTATGCGTTTAAATTTGTTTGTAAATGCAGTGCCTACTTGTATTCAAGCACGCCAAGCACCTTGGTCTCCGCGATGGACTTGATTTCCCAATCCACCACACTGTCCTCCATGTGCTCACGGAGCAACGTGTCAGCATTCTTGGTATCTTCGGCATTGACGTACACGACCTGAGGAGAGAACTTCTTCTGCCCCGTCTCGTCATCTTCGGTGACAAGGGCTACCACAGCCTTGTACCAGTGGCTGCCATCCTGGGCGGTGCCCTTGATGATGTCGGACACAGGCTCACGGGATATGGCCGTGATGTCAAAGTCGCGTGTGCCGATCAGCTCTGTTGCCGCCTTGCTGGCACGCTTCTCGGTCTCAGTGAAGCTCTCGGCATCCACCAGATACTCCTCGCTGACCTTCTTCTTCTTTCCGTCGTCCATCTCCTTCGGGTACTTGACGCGGAACTTATACCAGTTTCTTTTCATACAACAATGGTTTTAGTCATTACACATTTATCTTTGAGCAAGTGTGCGCATTTCTGTTGTTCAAGCAAGCTTGACAGTTCTTAGTTTGTCGTCGGTTCTCTGCTGTGCCTCATAGTTCTCAGCAGCCAGCTGCCGCATATGGTCGTTCTTGGCAAGCACGGCATTGACGAGGGTGTTCAATGGCAGTGCCCCCTGGTTGTAGGCATCCACGACCTTGTCAGGGAGGGCAATGGTACATGGCACCCTGTCGATGTTTGCAATCAGGCAGTTGCCGCGTATCTGTGGCTGCGAGACACGCGGACTGAGGGGCTCGTCGGCATAGACCCTGTAGTTCGCACGAGCGATGGAGCTTGTACCCTGAGCCAGGCTTTGTCCATTACGATTCTCGATGACCTCGTGACCCGCCTTGTTCAGGAGGTTGAGACCTCCCATGCCTACTAGTAACATCTTCAGGATGGGGTTCCTGACGAACATTCCCGCCGCGATGCTGGCAATGGGCATCAGGTTGTCCTTCAGTCCCAGTGACTGTGTCTTTCCTGTCAGCAAGCCGACAAGCACATCAGGAAGCATGGCAAGGACATAGCCGAGGTTGTTGCCGATATCCGAGATACCATGAAGCCCGAAGGAACTGAGCAAGCCCGTCCAACCACCTTGGTTCGTCTGTTGGGACTGTTCCTTTTCTCCAGTATCAGAAGGCTGGTAATCTGGATCCTGGACAGCAGCTTCCATTGTTGGCACATGTTTCGCGTCTTCCTCTTTGACTTGCAGTTTATTCTCCTTGGGAGCATCCTTTACATCCTGTTTCTGTTCTTGCTCCGCCTTTCTCTTGGTCTGCTCAGACTTATACTCCTCCCTGTATTCTGGTGCGATAACCATGGGAACGTCATCGTCAGTGGACTTGCCGAGGGTGTCTATGCCTGCATTCAGTGCCACATCCACACCCACGAACTTGGCTGCCGTTCCCCAGCCGCCACCCAGTCCACCTGTCGTGAGTAAGTCAGCCGTTGCACCGAGTGCCCAGCCAGTGCCCTTCGCCCATCCCTGGGGATGATACCTCTTCTCCGCCTGCTCGGAGATATGGTTCTCAAGGGGTGACTTGTCCAGTGCCTTGGGAAGGTAGAAGAGTGAATTGCCCGCCGCCTTCTTCATGATGTATTCAATCGTTGACCTGGGAATCTCGTCCCTGATCATCTTGTCAATCATCCTCTTCTCCAGTTCTGGCGTGACGTCGATCTTCTGCCTTTTCAGCTCGTCCTTCACCATCTGGATGTAGTCCTCCGTATGCTTGGAGTTCCACTTGCCCGTATGACGAAGGGAGTCAAGGCTTGCGGCCTGCGTAGTCAAGCCTCCATCAGGACCGGCAGCTCCCGCCATGAGATAGGCAGGAGTGCTGGAATGCCTCTCCATCTCATCCACCTGCTTGTGGCGGAGGTCGGCCATCACCTTGTCCATGATGGGCAACACCTTCGTGCGGAAGAGCTTGTCGTTTGCTGATTCTGCCATGTTTTCTTGATTAGTAGATGCTGTCGTCAAAACCCTCTGCGGCACCACTGATGCCAGACGCTCCTGTACCAGCGAATGCTGCCGAGGGGGTCAAAAAGATATGGAAAAATGAAAACTTATCCTTGTCATGTCCTTATCTAGAGGTTAATCATGCTGAGTATCTGTTCCCTGGTCTGCTCGATGGCATGGTGGTAGTTCTCCATCTGCTGAGGGAAAAACTGCTCAAGCCATTCATCCTTGTCTATGTTCTCATTGATGAACCTGATGGCCTGCTGACGGTCGATTTCGATAGCCGCCTCACCCGACTCGCTATTGTTGAACCATGCCTTGGTCCACCATCGAATTCCGCTCCTGTCAGGATAGACACTCACCATTCTTGGCAAGTCGAAACTCTGGATGTCGATTTCCAGTTCGGCCAGGGGGTCGATGAGTCCGCTACTGGCTACGGCTTCGTCATAGACTTTTTTTTTAACGCCTGGCTCATGGTGCTCAGAAAAATCTGATGACGGAGCGCCATGTAGTTGAGGAAGTCCGCAATCAGGAGATTCTGCACCTTCTCAGCCAGGGGAATGCTGCGTGTGCCCATGCCCAGCGGATTGGCCATGCTCGGAAGCGTCTCGAAAAAATAGTTCCTCGTTGCGGACAAGGTGAAGAGGTTGCGGAGGGCAAGCTCTGTATGCTCGGGCAGGGCATAGACACCAGATGAAAGGTCCTGCATATAGTCAGGGAACCATCGCATCATAAGGTCCTCGATCTCCTGCTGGTCCTTGTCATACCTTGTATGCACGTCCATGTCTATGGTCACAAACTGAGGCACGGCACCCGGAATGCCATCCTGCTCCAAGGCCTTGATGTTGCCATAGACCATGGTCAGGAACTCCAGGGGATTCAGCTCCTCTCCGTTGTACTTGACCTCGATGTGAAGCATGTCGGCAGAAACGGCCACCACCTGTCCAGCCTTCACCTCCGTCGCATAGTTGGCGAAGACATTGCTGAGGTGGGAATAGGTCACCTCGTACTTGCCATATCGGATGACCTGGTAGATACCGTGGATGGCATCGTTGCCAAGTCCCGACACCTTGCCTGTGGCGATGGCTGACAGTAGATAGTGCTGGACTGGGAAGTCCACTCCATGATGGAAGAACATCTCACCCGTCTTGGGATGCTTCTGTTTTCCATAGCCCAAGGACATCTCAACGTCTTTTCCCCTCTCCTCGAACGGCATGCAGTAGCCGCTGTCCGACTGGAGCATCATGTCCTGCGTATATCTCATGTTTTCTTTATTGATGATAGGTTTAGGTATTTGTTCTGATTATCGTGAACGGTGGATGACGGTTCGCTCCTCTTGCGGCTCATGGGCAACGGCGACCGGTACTTGAGGTTGGGAAGGCTGTGCTTTTGCCAATGCTTTTTGTGAGTCGGAAGAAGGAGCCTGTGGCTTTTGCTGTGCTACACCACCACCAAGAGCCTGCTGAAGACTGGCGTTATTGCCAATCATCATCATGCCGAGCAGGGCTCCAGCTATCTTTCCCATCCAGCCGAAACGCCCGAAGATGAGGAAGGCAGATGCAACAAGGCCGAGCATGCTCATGCCCGAGACATTTCCGCTGAAAAGGTTGCTGAAGAAATTGCCGAACATGTTGCCACCATTGCCACCTGACATGTTGCCGAGGAAAGTGCTGATGCCATTCAGGTTTCCACTGGCTCCATTCACGGCATTGCTGACACTGTCCATGGCATTGCTGGTTGTCTCGCCTAGATGTGTGACGGCTTTACCGACTCCCTCCACCTTCTTGCCAACGCTGTCGATAGTATCAGATCCGACAACAGCATCACCGACAATCCTCGCCACGCTCTTGTCCGTGGTCAGCTTCTCCCAGGCGACATAGCCTGCACCTGCACCAACAGCTGCAGCCTTGGTGGCCGTGCCCAGTCCCCTGATGGTCTGCTGGGGATGGATGACGGACTTGCCAACGGTCTTTGCCGTTGCCTGTGCGCCACGACCCATGACTCTCAGTCCTGCTTTTAATAGGGTTGCCCAACTCATATCGTCTTATTGCTTTTATTTATTAAAATATGATATACAACTCATTTACAATGTGTTATTGCCTTGCTGACCGCTTCCACCTTAACATGCTTTCCTCAACGATGCCTTTCTTGTCGGCTCCCGTCCTGGCGTCTTGGTCTATCTCTGCCCAGACATCGCCTAGTGAGGTATATTTAACTGCTTTGGTCAGCCTTTGAAGCTTCTTGTTCATTAGTTTCAGCTTCGGCCTGATGCCAAAAATGACTTCCATGCGTTCCTTCTCTGTCATCTTGGTATCGGCGAGACACACCTGCCTCACATCGTTGACTATATCGACGCTGTTCATGATGAACTCACGATAAATCCTGTTGCGGTTGGAAGACAGAGCGACAGCAAGGGCATTGCCGGGATGCGCACTCAGCTGGTTGCTGAAGGCACCGAGGTTTTCGACAAGACGGTCTATCTCGTGGTAGAATCCATATATCTGTGCCGCATACAGGATGATGCCATGGAAGCTGTCAAGGTAGCTGTTGAACTCTTTCTGGAGGTCTGTGGTGGCATTCACCTCTTCCGTTATCAAGATGTGTCCAGTTGACTCCAGGAGCATCATCTCTTCCTGCTGCTTCAGCTCTTTCTTGGCCTTGTCGGTATAGAGCATAATCATGGCAGCCAAGGTCGGGTCTTGCCCCTGGGCATTGGCTGTGCTCCCACCAACTTCCCAGAAAGGAAGGGTGAGAGCCATTACCAAGCACAAGAAAAGGCTGTGAAAATAATCACTCATAACTATGAAAAAAACTAGACTCTAACTTATGGTGTCACCATGATTGAACATCTCTTCCATCTGCCAAGAGCTGCCTGTGCAATCTCAGCGTTGCTCCTGTCGAGCATTCCGGCTGTGGCATTTTCCCACACATCCGTCATCGTGTAATAGCGGATGGAGAGACTGAGTCGGCTGAGCTTTTTGTTGAAGGCATCCAACCGGTCGTTGAGTGCCCAGAGTGTCTTGCTGCGCTCGGCACCCGTGAGCATGTTCTCCTCGCCACCTTTCGCGATGGCATCCCTCAGGGTCGCATAGACGCTGACAAGCTCGGTGGCTGCCTCGACATAGAGATTGCTCATCGACATGCTGGCCACCATGCCCTGGGGATGGCCGGTGATGGCTTTCCTCAGCTGGCAGAGGTTGACGAACACCCTCACGCCATCATCATAGAGCGTGGTGCAGGCTTTCAGCGTGCTGGCATAGCCTTCAACAGTCTTGAGGTATTTGTTGTACTTCTTCTCCCAGGCGTGAATCATCGCAAACTCGGCGGCGATGGTGTTCTGAAGGAGTGCCGTCTTCTGCTCATCCTCAATCTGCGACTTGATCTGGGCATTGATCAGCTCGTTTCCTTCTGCAAGGGCTGCATACTCCAAGGGGTTGCTCGATGCTATCTGGGCATAGGTTTCATTGTGACCCATGCACAGAAGGATGGATGCAAGGATGGCAACCGTCAGCATCCTGTGGCCATTTCTCAGGTCACCCAAGCCACTCAGTCTAATATCTGTTTGTGATTTCATATACGCCCTTGATTTGTTTGTTGTATTCCACTCGTTCCCTGATGATCCCCACCACATCGACCTTCTCCTGAACACCGCAGATGTCAAGCTTGGGGTTGGTGCGGTCGCCACTGTAGATGCTGATGGTCTTCAGCCCGAAGAACTGTTCCAGGATGTCACGCTGCTCACTGAAATCAACGATTCGGTACAGTTCGATGTAGTCGCTGGTGCGATGGAAGACACCTTGCTGGATGATGAGCTGTTCAGCGGAAATGATATACTGGATCTTGCTGAGATACAGGCAGCCGTAGAGCGTCATCAGCATGGTAACGGTACCCAATACCAGAAATGGCATCTTGAACGTAATGGCATCATGTCCAGCAACAAGGAACAGCACAAGGCTCACAAGGAACATGAATCCCTGTGAGATGATGTACTGTCCCCAATGCGGACGTAGTGTGATGATATTGAATCGTCTGACTGTCTGTTGCATGTCTTATTAACTACTTTATCTGTGCATCCCATGATGCTTGGTTTCTTCACTCTCGTTGATTTCCACATTGCCGTCTGCGTCCAGATCGACACCGGCAGGGATTTTCCTTTCATCATCCTCTGCTTCTGTTTCTTCCTTTACCCCAAGAGCATTGGCAAGCTCTGTTCTGAATGTGTTACCAGCATCCAGAGCCTTTTCCATTATCTCTTCCTTGTCCTCTTGTGCCACAAGAGACGAGTGTTGCACGGTATAGGCATCTTCATAGAGGGTTTCATAATGAGCATAAAGTTGCCACAAGGATTTTGGAAGCAGGTCTATCTGACTGTCATTCGGATGAAGCACCTCCTTGACACTTGGAATGTCGTCAGGATGCTTGCGGAAGGAATCCACATAGTCTTTGAGTTCGTCCCTCACATTGTCCTTGGCAAGTGGATGGTCTCGTTTGGCTATCATAGCCAGCAATTCATCATTGAAGTCCTTGTAGCCTTCCGATGGTTCCTCTCGCACGATACGACGGATCGGAACATTTTCCCGTTTGGCCAATGCCTTGAACTGCTCTGCGAATGTCCTTCCAGCCTCGTCCATGTCAAAGCCGATATGGAAGGTGGCATCCTTGGCGGTACGAATCAGTCCTTCAAGTTGTCGGGAAGAGGGATTGCCCCCAGTGGAAGCGAAGACTCCATGCGAGAGTTCTGTCTTGGCTTCGGCATCGAGCTGACTATCCTTATCCATCAGAATCTGGTAGAAGGCCATGGCATCGTATGCACTCTCAAAGATGAAGACCCGTTTGGCGTCTTTCAGCTGGGTGGCTTCAGGACTGGACATCCATAGTCCTTCGCTGGCATTGGAGCCTCGCGCTATTCCCTTGTAGGATGTGCCGTCCTGCTTCCTGCGGCCTCGTTCCTCCAGACCGACAATCTTGTTCTCCCTGCCTGGAATCGTCATGGGAAAGGCGAGGTTCCTATAGACACTGCCATCCTTGGTCTTTCGCTCAGCAAGGAAGAACCCGTTCCTGAAAGCGGACTGGGTACTGAGACTCAGTCCCCTTGGATAGAAATAAGGATAGAAAGGCTTTTGCGATTCCCTGTTGCCCTCCTCGAACCTGTGAAGGGTGTACTCGTCCAGGCTGAAGGATGACGATGATTGGCGGCTAGTTACAATCTTGGACTCTCTGTCTTCTATGGGATTGTTGAGCAGTCGGTTGCAAACGAGATTGACTAGCCGGTCCTTGTCCATACCAGGAGTATAGTCGGCAAACATCTCGGGGTGCTCCTTGATGAAGCCAATCACATTGTAGTTCTTCTGTGTAGGTGGCTGGAAGCAGCACATACCGTTGGCGGTGACAATGAACTTGTCACCATGAATGCGTCTGCCTTCATTGTCCAGACGTACATACGACGGGTAGCGCAAGCCATCCCGCCTGTTGAGCGTATAGCCTGCATCTACCAAAACGTCCTGTATGCTCAGGCGTTGCTTGAAGTCGTCGTAGGTAAGGTTTGCCATGTTATGGTTTCCACTTTTCATCCACCCATTGGGTTTCGCCAATTCTTAGGATCGGTTCATTGTCAAAGGCTGCACACATGTACTCAGCCTGATTTCTGATAGGTCGCCATCGCTTTCCTTCATACTCAATGAGGGGAACCTTCACGTCTATCACCTTCACGCCAGTTTCCTTTTCGAATTGGGCAATCTCCTCAGGGGTTAATTCTTCTTTCTTCTTGTTCATGGTCTTTTATTTCCTTAAATGTTGGGTTATCTGCCAAGTCCGACTCCATGCATTCCTGCATTGACACCTGCATCAAAGGCTCGTGAGGCGATGTCCTGTGGAGAATCGACACCCGGCTTGAAATAGATATGAGGTTTTGATGGTTCCTCGTGATGGTGCTCCATGAAGAGGGAAGGACCACTTCGATGCATGTGTCCGAGTTCTCCCATCACAGCAAGACCGGCGAGCAAGGCTCCACCTATCTTGGCACCGATTCCTGCATGTTCGCCTGGAATGTTCTTCATATCCACCTCCTTAAAGATATGGCTGAAGAGCTTCATGCGATGGTAGTCATCGATGGCCATGAACTTGTCGTACTGCTTCTGGGTGATCTCGTGAGAGATGGACTCTCCGTTGATGACGGCGGTCATGCGATAGAGGGCATTGCCCTTAGCATCCTTCTGCTGTTCGCCCTGCTCATTGCGGACAGGCTCGACCTTGATGTCATCCACCATGACATCACGACCATGCTTGCCTTCTCGATACCAGCCCTTTCCCTCGTTCATGCCATAGAGGCTCTGGCCATCCACATGGGCAACAGCTCTGTCCTCATGCTCTCGCTGAACCGAGAGTGAAGGGTCAAGCCGCTGCTTCACACCCTGGGCGTTTACCTGTTCCAGCAAGAGACTTTGCCTTTGGCTGAATTCAGCGGCCACCTCGGGGTTCAGAGTGATGGCAATAGGCTCCTTGCTGTTGAGCATGTCCATCGTGACCTTATCCGTAAAGTCGTTCTTCACCACATCATTGATGATGTCAAGACGTGCCTGTACAGGAACTTCCTTGATGCTGTTGCTGTTGAGCTTCTTCAGCTCTTCATCAGTCAGGTCATAGACAAAGTCCTGCTGGGCACTGGCGGACTGGATGGTAAGGGTCTTCCTTTCGGAGTCAAGGAGGATGCCGTGGCTGTCCAGGCATTCAAGGAACTTCTCATTGGTGAAATAGACCTTGCTCGTGATGAGTTCGTTGTAGGGCTTGGCTGGCTCAACGGGTCTGGGCTTGACCTCTATCGGCTTGATGACCGACTGGAGGTCTGCCAACACGTCCTGAGATGGTGGCTGTATCTGAGTCTGCTGACCCTTGTAATGGAATCCGTAGGCTCCGTTCTGGAGTTCTCCTGGCTTCATGCGGCCATCAGGACGGTCAGGTACCATTGGAGCACCTTGCATGAACAGGGCTCCACCGACTCTTCGCATGTGCCAGCCCTCCTGCTGGCGGGGTGTCCAGCCAAGGAATCTGCCATGATAGGGATCCATCATCGGATGGAGTCCTCGTCTGTCCCATGGCAAGCGTCCATATTCACCCACGCCAATACGGTAGCCATGCAGTCCCATGGCGACACGACCATTGGCATTGCGGGCATGGACAAAGCTCCTTGGCAGATAAAAGTCATTGGAAACGATGCCAGCAAATGTGTTGTAGGCCTTCCTGTTGGCAGAATTGGTTCCCCAATCCACCATGGCCCGCATCTGCTGCTGGTTGATGGGGTAGGTGAGCAAGGGGCTGTCATGCCCCTGCACGGCAAGGGCAAAGCCATCCCCCTGACGAACGATGTGCGCCTGCATACCGTTGCGTCGGAGGATGTCCTGCAGCTCTGGTGACAAGTCACGCCCCATGGGTAATGTGTTTGATCTGATGGACATACTGGATTCGGTTTAGTCTTCTTGTGCGTTCTCTAGCTGGTCTCCCTTCCACTCGACAAACTGCTCTGCGCTCTCCTCATTGATAGTGAGGTCTCGCTCCTTGCAGAATGCGGTGAACTCCTCCTGCCATTCAGGAGAATTGTGGTTGACATAGTCAAGCCAACCATACTCGCCACTCTGGAATTTCTCCACGAGCTCGTCTTCAGGGTAATACTTGGTTGCTGCCATTGTTCCTTGTTTTTGGGTTTAACTTCTTGTCTGTGGGTTAGCGCTGCATCAGACGCATACCCATCTTCTTCTGTTCCTGCCACAGCTCTTCGGTGTAGTCCTCCTCGTGGACATAGTCCAGGTCGCCATTCTCATCTGCCATCCAGCATCCGAAGGCGCCGAAATTGTACTTGTCCCACTCACGCTTGGCCTCGCGACGCCATGTCTGCTCGTCACCTACTGCGAAACGGATACCCGTCTTGCTCTTGAGGTCGATGCCGATGGCTATCTCATCATCCTCATCATTAAGGATGGAGAGGACATCACCATTCTGCAGCTTCTGCATCTCTGCTCCAGTAAGGTGATAACGGTCAGCCACATACTGCATGTTGCGACCGATGACAGGCAAGGGCACGCAGAGAACCTGCTTGCTTTCCGGGTCTATCTGGAAGAAGCGCTTGCCGCCTGCCTCCCTGTTTTTCTCATTGCTCTCCAAATGACCGATGATGGCCTTGCCCTCCAGAAGACGCTGCTTCTGCTGCTCATTGAAAAGTGCCAGGTTATACTCGTCAAGCTTGGGGTAGAAGAGGACGTCGACGCCTCCTTCAGGCGTGCGGACAAGACTGAACCTTGTGCGTGCAGTCTCTGTCTCACCATCCTCGGCAGTGATGACAACAGGCAATACGGGCGAGCGGCGACCGTTGCAGATGTTCTGGAGGACATCGACAGGAAGATCTTCTATCATCTCCTGAGTGAGTCCGAAACGTTCGAGTGTAGCGTAAGGCATCTCGCTTTCTTCAAAATGGTTGATCATACTTTAATCTTTGATATTTATACTTGCGCCCAACATGGACTGTTTTTCACTGCAAATTTATATCATGTTTCGATAATATGAGATAAAAGCCATACACGCAAGGCCTTGATTTAAGAAGGTTTAATTCGATAGTATGATTATTTCGCAATTCTCATACTGCAAACACAAATAAAGTTAGAGTTTGACTCATGGGAGCTTCGTTTTTCTTTGGTATCAGATAATCATCATAACTTTGCGACATGAAAACAAGCAGAATCATTCTCGCGGCAGCCTTTGCCTTTTTACTGAGCCATCCCATACATGCTCAGTTCAATACGATTGGCACGATGAACAGCCATCGAATAACAACAACAAATCCGCCAAAGCCCCATGAGGCTATGACGGATAGTACAGTACATGCAGACTCCATTCAGGAAACTTCGGATTCACTTCATGATGAGAAAGCTGAAGTCTCCGATTCAGCCATGTATCAAATGGATATAACGCACCTTGTTTCTCTTCCCCTAAAAAGGATTCATATCAGTTCCGGATTCGGCATTCGCAAGCATCCCATCTATCACAGGTGGATGATGCACAACGGTATCGACCTTCATGCCAGGAATGAGGATGTCCTGTCGATGCTGCCCGGCAAGGTGCTTAGGGTAGGGTATGACAGCCGTTCAGGTAATTATGTGACAGTACAGACCGCAAACTATACGGTCAGCTACTGCCACCTTTCAGAGCAATATGTGAAAGTAAATGATTATATCCATGCTGGTGAGCCATTGGGACTGACTGGCAATACAGGAGTTTCTACAGGGGAACACCTGCATCTGACAACTAAAAGGGATGGCAAGGCTTTTGACCCGACCATCCTTATCAATTATATTCGTTCCGTTAAGTAATCATACTTGAACGTCTTGGTATTCTGACTATTTCGTCTTTTGACGTTTCAAGTATTCTATCAGAGTCCTTCAAGTGGATTATTCAATGATTGCTTTTTAGTTTCATATTTGGAAGTAACTTCATCAGCTTCATTCCTCAGCCTATTATAGTATTTCTTGGCGTAGCTCTTACTCAGTTCAACATCCTTGAAACCCTCACCAAGCGATACCCTGTATTTGACATAGTAATTAGAGAGCAACTTATCTATGTCTGGAATGTAGTATATGAATCTTGTTACATATCTTCCCGGCATCAAGACATTCAATAAAAAATATCCCTTTAGATAGAACTTGTGTATGGATTCATCACCATCCATTTCCAAATCAAGAACCTCTCCTTTGTCAGTCTTCAGATATAGATGCGGCAATGTTTGGTTATCAACAGAGTAATAACTGTTATGGTGATACAGGTTTACCACACAATAGTAACCCTCCTTGTCAAGGGCAATGTTAAAAGTAGGCTTCCAATAGCTTCCTACAAATCCGGCTTCGGCCTGGAATGTATTCGTGAAAAACTTACTTAGTAACTTAATTACAAAAAACTTTTGATATGAAAAGTGAAGCGGAATAAAAGATTACAACATTTACTTTGTATTACTCGGGGAAAAAAGGATTAAAATGTCATTTACCTAGTTTTATCATCCTCCACACCTATAGCCATTTGGTGTGATGGATAACAACAGGGAAAATGAGAATTTTAACATTTGACCCAATGTACTTTTTGCTACGGTTTTTACAAACAGATGGAAAAAATATAAAAACAAAGGAAAGGATTATACAAAAATGAGAATAATTTCATAATTTTGCAGTTACATCAAAATTATCGACCATGAATGACGATATCTTCATATTAGACGAATCTGGCACTATTCTTTTACGGGTTGAAGATAATAGCATTAGAAACGTCACCATTCCCGACGGTGTGACGACCATCGGTAGTTCTGCGTTTGCACACTGCTCCAGCCTGACATCCATCACCATCCCCAACAGCGTGACAAGCATCGATTTTTTGGCTTTCTATAACTGCTTAGAGCTAACCTCCATCAACATCCCCGACAGCGTTACAGATATCGGGTCTTATGCTTTCCTCAATTGCTCTGGCTTGACCTCCATCAAGATTCCAGAAAACGTGAAATGCATAGGAGATGGTGTTTTCGAAGGCTGCAAAAGTCTGACCTCCGTCACCATCCCCAACAGTGTGACGAGCATCGGGAGTATGGCTTTTCGTGATTGCTCTGGCTTGACCTCCATCAAGATTCCAGAAAGCGTGACGAGCATTGGGGATTGGGCTTTCGCTGGATGCACTTGCCTGGAATCCATTACAATCCCTGATAGTGTGACGAACATAGGGCATGAGGTTTTCGTTTATTGCTCTAGCCTTACATCAATCGACATCCCCAACAGCATGACAAGCATAGGAGATGGTGCTTTCCGTGGATGCTCCAGCTTGACCTCCATCAAAATTCCAGAAAGCGTGACAAGCATCGGGGTATGGGCTTTCAGTGGTTGCTCCAGCCTGACCTCCATTGACATCCCCAAAAGCGTGAAGAACATCGGGTATAGCACTTTCGAGAACTGCTCCGGGCTGATATCTGTCATGGTGGATATTGACAATACCAAATATGACTCGCGAAATAATTGCAATGCCATCGTTGAGACAGCAACCAATACGATTATAGTTGGGTGCAAAAAAACAATTATCCCAAATAGTGTGACAAGCATTGGGGATAATGCTTTCTCTGGTTGCTCTAGCTTGACCTCCATCGACATTCCCGACAGCGTGACGAGCATTGGGGATAATGCTTTCTCTGGTTGCTCCAGCCTGACCTCCATTGACATCCCAGACTGCGTGACGAGCATTGGGGATAATGCTTTCTCTGGTTGCTCCAGCCTGACCTCCATTGACATCCCAGACTGCGTGACGAGCATTGGGGATAATGCTTTCTCTGGTTGCTCTAGCCTGACCTCCGTGACCATCCCCAACAGCGTGAGGAGAATTGAGAAAGGAACTTTCTACGGCTGCTCCAGCCTGACCTCTGTCACCATCCCCAACAGATTTAGGAACATAGAAAGGTATTCTTTCTATGGTTGTACATCTTTGACCACTATCCATATTCCCCTGGGAGTGGAGAGCATTGAAAGGTATTCTTTCTAAGGTTGTACATCTTTGAGCTCTATCAATATACCTGCATTCTTAAAAAGTATTGAGAGACATTCCTTTGATGGTTGCTCCAACTTAACTTCCATAGACATTCCTTATCACACTGAGTATATTGGAGAACACGCTTTCGATGGTTGTCCTATAGAAAAGATAACTCTTCCTATATCAACAAAATACAACCCAAATTCTTTTGATAAAATGACAAAAATTGAGAATCTAAAAGTTTTCATTTCCTATTCATGGGACGATGAAAAACATAAGGCGTGGGTTGAAAAACTTGCAACTGATTTAAACAAATATGTTTATGTAATTTTAGACCAATGGGATTTGAGAGCAGGAAATGATATGGCTCATTTTATGGAGCAATCAGTCTCACAATCTGATAAAGTGCTTTGTATCTTAACACCTAATTATAAACAAAAATGTGATGGTAGAAAGGGTGGCTCAGGTTATGAATCATCTCTCATTTCGACAGAGATTGTGAGAGTTAACCCACCTTCTAAATTTATCCCAATATTAAGGTATGGCGATTTTATCAATTCATGTCCTCTCTCATTAAGTCCAAAATTAGGTTTGGATTTTTCAAGCAACGACTCTGAAACCTATAAAAAAATGTTAGAAAAACTATTAATTGAAATAAAGGATGAAAGCTTAAGGCCAGATTAAGGTTGGATGTACATGAATTATTAAACCAACTGAAAAAGTAGAACACATTTGACCCCTATGGCGAAATAAAATGACCCCTTTTTATATCATTCAGAACAAAGCACCAAAAAGGGACCCCCATTCATGAGATTCCCCTTGTCCTGTTCCAGGCATATATTAGAGTAAATGGCATTATCTGCGTCCAAAGTACCCCACGCCGTTACCTTGACTCTTGTTCTGAGCAACCTGGTTGTTGTGATGGCCATTTAGCTTGCCAGCCGTGTTCCGATCATTCTTATTCGTATTCCTCCCGGCTGAGCCATTGCCATGACCGTTGTTACCCTTTGGTTTCATGGAAGCATAGTGGTTGGCTGGCTTCCTATTGTTTCCACCCTTATAGCTTGCATATCCCTTTGGATGTGCCATATAGAAGTGGCTCTTGTTGCTATAGTGGGTATAGACATTGAAAGTCCAATAACCGTTATGCCATGTGAGCGGACGATAGAAGTAGGACAGGCCGATGTACTTGTTGTACTGATAGGCGCTCAAGACATACTGTAGGTCAGTATTGCGACGCTTCCACCAAACACCGTACACGTCGTTGCGTCCGTTGACACTCATCATGTAGTCCAGGTTGATCTCATAGACTGCATCATACTGGGCATTTGTCAGGGAAAGCTCCCAAGCCATCTTGTCGGACAGATACAGGGCTTCCTTCTTAGCCTCCATATAGCTCATAGCGTTGGCAGTGATAGTCATTACCATCAACATTGCCAGAATCATAATCTTCTTCATAATCAGTTCTCCTATTGTTTAGAGTTAGACAATTTGTTTCTTGTTTTCACTACTATGACTAAATAAAGGAGGCGAAAAGTCGTGGATTATTCCTATAAATGATGGTGGATTTCCCTATATCTCTGGTGGGATTTTCCCTCATTGATGTAAACTACAACGCTGAAGGATACAAAAACTAATCACAAAAAACCAATTTGACTAAGTTACCTAAAGGCAAATTGGTCATCAAAAATAATGATTCGTAGTTATATAAAGAATGTGGTACAAATGTAGAATAACTATTGAGTTGAAATACCAGAAGTGTAATTTGTATTACTTTTATCTTTTTCTGAACCAATAAGAATTAGGTGATTTTTTTAGTATCTGACGGATGCCATTAATTAGCGAACCCTAAATGTGTCGTTAAGATAATGAGTTCAATTCAATCCGATTGATCATTTCAGAAGAATAGAACTGTATCAAATCAGGTTCAATCCTGTTGTTCTTCTGCATTTCTTTCCAATAGGTTGGAGGAAAGACCATCTGCAGCTTGAATCAGTGAGACAAGTGGATACAACTCCTTTGCCTTGAGTAAGTTCCCCTTGATATCCGCTGACTGGAAAGGTAGATCCCATGCATGCATATGCCATCGAATAGCCATGATTTCTTCGTCTGTCAGTTCCAATCCACATTGAAGCAAAACGATGACAGACTTTTCACCATGTCCTAATGGGAAGTTACTGTAATCAACATCATATACAGGTACATCCACCCAACTACCAAAACTGTTCTTCTGCTTTTTCATTACCGACTTGTAGATGTCAGCCTTACAGACATCATGTAATAAGCCAGCAATAATTACACTTTCCTTGGGAAGTAAGTCTCGCAATGACTCGTCCTTGCCAATCATTACTTCTCTGATTGACAATGCTGTATTGCATACATTGAGTGAATGTTGTAGCAGACCACCTTTAAAGTTTAAATGAAACTTTGTACTTGCAGGTGCCTCAAAAAAACCAAGTTTCTCAAGTTCAGTCAGAACATCATCTATTCCTTCACGATTAGTAGATTTTAACAGGGTGATAAACTCTTTCTTTAGTTTACTAAGTTCCATACTCAAGTTTCGGATTTAGAATAACTGATTAATAGTGAAACAAACAAAGACTTCGGGATATATCCATATATCTGAAATGTGTAACTTGATTGTACCAAATCAAACAAGTAGCACCAATCCCGATGCAATGAGCAAATTTACAAACATTCCATTTAAAATTAAAAAAATCAGTAAAAAACTATGTCGTCGGTAATTCAACTTAAACAAACCTAATGGACGCCCTTGATATAGACAAAAGCAGCATTGGTGACAAGAAACGGAGCAATTGCCACCATAGAGGATGGAAGTTGAAAAAGCTGAACACATTGACCCCTTCCCCTGTAACGAAATCCATGTAATCAGAATATTCGGTTAATTTAGATTGCATTCAAACATGATTTAGATTACTAAATAATACCGAACATCATTAATAACTCATCCTCTCCAAGTTCTTACGTGTAATTCTATCGATGATGTCACTCGTTGTTCCCTCTGTACTTACACCAGCACGCTTGGCTTGCTCAACAACATTGGCATGGGTTATTCTATCGATTATTTCACTTGTTGTTCCCTCGGTGCTAACACCTGCACGTTTGGCTTGTTTCACGATATTGGCGTGGGTTATTCTATCGATTATTTCGCTAGTTGTTCCCTCGGTGCTAACTCCAGCTCTTCTCGCTTGCTTCACCACATTTTCATGTGTTCTCCTTTCAATGATTTCACTTGTAGAAAGTCCTGAATAGTCATTGGATTTTATTGGTTTCACACTTTTTGAAGTAGAAGGTTCTGATAAAGAATTATTAACATCATTCTTTAATTTCGATTCCTTATTAGTTAACCCCAAGCCCCTTTTCAAATCTTCTTCGTAGTTAAACATCTCCTCTTCGAGTTCAATTTCAGGAACCTCAACTTCAGGTACTTCAACTTCAGGCACTTCTATATCAGATATTTCTATATCCTGTACTTCCAAGTTGGGAACATCTTTCTCTTTCAACTCAATAGTAATCTGTCTGTTCTCCTTCTTTGTAAGAATCCTTTTTATAGTAGATTCCACAACAATGAGCAGAACAAAGAGCAATAGGACACCAAACAACCACTTCTTGAGGTTTCCATTAGTTCTTTTTGGTGTTGAAGGGCGGGAAATACGACATGTGTTTGCCTCCTGCTTCGGAGCCTTCTGTTCCGGTTGAGAGTCTGTATCAATAGTGGAAGAAAAAGGTTGTTCCCCTTCATCTTTATTATAGTGGGAATATGACCTATCATATTCTCCTTCATTCTTATTTTTATTGAAAATACTACCGAAGAATGACATAATCTGAGTTATGATGATTTTTACTTTTCTTCAATTTCAAAAGAATCGTTGTCTATTTTAACAATACTCCTATCAGGTTTTGTTTTTCTTTTTATTCGAAACGATTGCGAATTTAGAGAATAATTGATGAGAAATCAAAAGAGAAGAGGGAAAAATGAAAGATTTCGCCCTTTTTCTTTATCAATTCCTTAAATTACCAGCCGAAATGTATGCTTATCATAATGTAAATGCTGTTTTCCTGACTGCCATTCAATCTAAATTTTTAAATGGCTCCAAGAATATCTTCATACTCTTTTAAGTAGCCTTTAAATATCTATTTGTTTCTTTAAGCTTGATAGTCTATAATTCGCCATTGTAAGTAATGTCTTTCCAGTGTTTTGAGAAAACTATCTCACAAACATCGTCTAGGTATTCCTGAAGAAATTTGAAAGGAAAGGGGTAAGTCATCAACTCATTCCATCTGCCAAAGCCGAATTTCAGCATGGAGGCGATTTCCATAATTTCGTTCTCCACAGTTTCTGGATTGTCTTTATTCAAGATGAATATTCTTCTTGCACGCGGCATCTTATCCATCTTTGTATTCTGCATAATTTGCATGTTCGCACTATTTGTACCAGAAATATAAGAATAGGAACCGTTTGCTTCTCCATCGATGCCATCAGACTTCCACAAGTGAAAGCCTACATATCCTCGTAGGTACTTATCCACCTCCTTCTTGCGTTTGAACATGGCTATGGTCTCTCCTTCATTTACGACTTTACCATATCCGTCATCAATTAGATTGGCATCGAGTATGGGTATTTCATCTGTGTCTATAATCAAATACACGTTGCCGTTTTTCTCCATGGCCATATAGTCCCGTCCGCCACGAATCTTGTCAAAGTCCTATCAACAAAAACTTTTTCAATGAGAACAGAACTGCCTTCTTTTGAAGACTCCTTTTTCTCTGTAATTATAGAATTAGTTTTCGGCTCAAATGCTTCAATAGATGCCTCTGTGGGTATTTTGTCCTTGACTTCAACATCACGAATAAAGGATCTAACAGCATCCCAATTAAGATGTATGCTCGACAAGCCTTTGTTTGATAGAGAACGTTTCTTTTTCATAAAATAACAATAGAATACTTGAATCGTCCAATACTGCACTATGCATTATTAGTCTTCATAAATGTGAGCATGAACTCCTTACACTTTCGTTTATCCTGGCGGAGTGCCTCTATAGAGAATGGACTGTACTTCTCAAACATATCCAATCCACGACCGAGAGTGATAGTCCAGCCTGTATCAGTCTTGATACAACGGTCATGGAAATCACGAAGCTTGTAATCGAATTCAATACCATAGCCGGAGAGGTCGTCTTTGATGTCGTCTAACTTATCTATGAGGTCTGGTATTTTATCTTCTTCCTCATTTGTGGATAAATGAAGCTTCAAGTCATCTACAGGACGAGTCTCTATCAGCATGGTAACAAACTCTATGAAGTTTTTGATTTGCCAGGGCGCACGAATATAAGGGTCTTCCACCGTAATTTCCTTCGCATCTGCCAAATAGGGAGCAAAGAGTTTCTTATAACTCACACCCGTCTGACCCATGCGGAAAGAAAGGTTCTTCTCCTGTAAAATAGGAATCCGAGGACGTTTACCATCACTGCTATCAGTTTTAGGCATCCCTTGATTCATGGCTTGTGTGTCTCCATCATTCAATTCCACTTCTTCAGGTTTCTCTGTAACAATGGTAGGGAAGAGATGGGCATTGCTAATTCTTTCAAGAGTCTCGACGCTCACTTCCATGCCATTTTTCAAATTGACATATTTGAAAATAGCAGGTTCAGCCTTGAAGGTCTCATCTATCACGTAGAGCTGGTCTTTCACTCTTTTGCGACATTCAGCGGCAAAGTCTATCAGCTCGTATGCTTCTTCATTAGTCATTTTTCCATCTGGATAGAGTAGCTTCATCATACCTGAGAAAGTCTTTCGTATGGCAAGATGGTCTCGTTCCGACAAGGTACCGTCAAATTTTGCATACTCCTTCAGAACCGAAGTCCTGTCATCATTACGCATGGCATGAAGGACTGCGGCGATATAGTCCGTAATCAAGCCATAGCCTTTCGAGAACGAATCCTTCTTCAGCATCTTGATTTCCCATCCAGGATTATACAAATGAATACGGTCGAGGAAAGCACCCTTGACAAATGAGGTAGGAATCGACTCAAACAAATGACTGTTCTTGAGCATAAACGGAACAGTATGCTTGGTGTTGCCGACAAATACCATGGAAGCGGATGCCTCATGGGTCGCCTTACCACGATTAAATGACTTGTTCGCCAAGTAGTTTTGCATGGTGTCAATCAGAACTGCATCAACAGCACGTCCTTTCTGCTGCTCAAACTCATCCCATGCCACAACATCCCAATATCCTACCAGTCCAAGGATTTCCTTGTTGCCGCTCATCTTGACGAAAAGGCGAGCAGATGTTACGTCACCACCACTGACAAGTACACCGTAAGGCGACAGTTCCTGGAATACATGACTCTTACCTGTGCCTTTTGGACCAAGCTCCATGAAATTATAGTTGTTCTCAACATGAGGCAGCAAACGAGCCAATGTAATGAACTTCTCACGGCGGTTCATGTTATCTGGATTCAGACCAACAGTGTGCATCATGAAGTCGAGCCATTCCTCGGTAGTGAAGTTCTTTCTTTGGTCGATATATTCATCGAGGTCGATATTCGATATTTGGATGGGCTTCAGGTTCAGTATTTCCCAACGTACCTTCACGTCCTCACCAGAGATGTATCCTATCGTAACAATACACCAGACACCATTGCCTGAAAGTAGCTTTGGATTCTTACGCACATATTCAGTCCCAATAGGTACTCCAGAAAGACCCAGATTGGAAAAAGTAGCATTATAGGCATCACTTTTCTCGTTGAGTATGACTGTCACCTTGTCAATAATTCGATGCTTGCCATTTTCACGGATGATTCCTTTTACAGACTCAGCTTCAGCACGATGGACATAGTTGTTCTGAATCACCTGCTTTACCTTCTCCAATCCTTGCTCTATGGCTTCTTCATCGTCGGTGGCACAATACTGACCCAGTAAGTACTCCAGCACATAGGTTGGAACCGGAAGACCACCCTTCACCTGGAATGCAAGGTCTTTTCTCACAACTTTGCCAATAAAGGCACTCATTATTTTCTGCTGTAGTGTCATATATATCGGGAATTTAAAAATCTTGTTCAATGATAGTATTATTCTTCACAGTCTCTTTGATGAGCGGATTCAGCCTGTCATCCACATCGTAGATGCGCAACTGAAGAACACTGGATGAAACGGACTTGTTAAGATTCAAAGTCATCTCAAACACACGATTATTCAGGTTGGCAGCATCTGGACTGTTCAGCAACAGCTCTTTCTCTGCTGTCACAGGCTCGTCGCCATTATACACCTGACAAACAATCTTGCGTTCCATCACCGTCATAGAGACAGCCTCGGACTGGATAACATGGAATTTCAGGCGACTGCTGACCATATTCAGATTATGGCTCATAAGCGACACTCCAACCTTTTCTGTTTTGTCCGTTCTCCGTTGACTACTTCTGATAACAGGAATCAGCATTTCCTGAAGTGAAGCACCGCCATGCGCGAAATTATATCCACCTGGAGCGGCAAGTCTGTTGGTGCCAATAGGTACAGCGACATAAGTTGACGCTGTTGCAGAAATGCCAGAAACCTTTTCCAAAGGGAACTTGACGATACCCTCAACCTCCATTTCACTGTTGCTTAGGTAGTATCTCGTCTTCTTCTCTGTTGATGTGTCATTGATGCTATGCTTGTCCTTGTCATCAAAATGAATGTCGTTGTAGATGAATCCATGATCTGCCGTCACAACCACATTGGTAACATTCCATGTAGCATGTAGCCTCTTGACCAAGACAACTAACTGATTGATGGCAGTTCGGCAAGAACGGATAATCTCAAAAGGATTCTGAGGATGGCTATTCTCATCGATTACATCATGGAAAATGTAAACCAATGGACGCTTGAACAGTTCACGATTGCTTGTCTGGTCCCCATTCATCACATATTCGTACTTCACACACACTGCACCTTCCTTATAACGAGCCAAATGAGTTGCCCTTTGTTCTGTGGTAGTTAGCACTTGTCCATCCACAAGCATCTCGGTTCCTTGCAATTCCAATGTCCTGTGAGGGAGTAAGGCATTCTTGCAGTATTTTGTCTCTGTAGGCAACATCGCCTTGTATGGAATTAGTTTTGCCATGTGCTTCTCCTTGGCTAATTCCTGCATCAGTTCTGCGGCAACCTCATAGCGAAGGGCATCCGAGATAATAATCACTTGCTTGGCACTTGGCTCACTTTCCTGGCTATAGAAATCCTCCTGCTTACCTATTGTAAGGCTATCAAACAAGTCTTCACGCTCTGTCACACATGTTATCCATTCCAAGTTAAGGACATTGGCTAATTTTGCGTATTCTTGATCCAATTGATTCTTAGCGTCATGAATCGTCTGTTCAATCGGATTCTCCCTCGTTATCAAGTCATGGTATGCTTCCAATGAATGACGATAAAACATATCAGCCAGATATAGTTCATTCACATACAACTGGACATATTCTTCTGGACTGTTCAATTTCATCGTACCAACAGCCTTCACCTTCTCATAGTATAGAGCAACCTGCTCGACGAACTTTATGACAACTTGTATGTCTGACTTTACGGAGAACTTCAGGGAGAGATTGCGCATTCTGTCATTCACTTCATCAGGCTCTGTCATCAATTTCTTTTCCAGAATCTCCTTCAGAATAGGCCAGCACAAGGCTTCTGGCATATAGTTGTATTGCGCATCGATTCCGTAAACTCTGATGATTTCCGCTTCCTTGATGTCTTTTCCAAGTTCTCTCATCGCGAGGCTAAACCTGTCAGACCACTGGATACTTTGCAAACCAAACTCATATACTTTGTTCTGGCCTTCAAGCATCAAAGGATTCTTGATTTTGTATTGTTTGTAATTGTCGCCAGGTGCTACATCTAAAAGCTGTGTGATACTATTATATTTCAAACATTCAGCTATTTCCTTCATCTTTGTTTCAGAGTTAGGATTATAGCTCCTATCGAAGATTCTTTTCAGTTTGTTGTCAACAGCTCTTTTTGCATCTGGATTCTTGGAAAGGCGATGGTAGAAGTCATTGCGTTTCTTCTCTTCCGACTCCATACCAAGAACTAACATCCTAACAATGATAGGCTCCCAGTCCAACAGTTTCTTCTCACCAAGATATGACGATATAAATGCTCGACACACCAAATCTTCACTAAAGGTTTCTGGAGTCAGATGTCCCATCAGCATCGAGTTAATTTTAGTTGACTGCATTTCGCTGATATTGTTCTTGATGAACAAGCGGAACTTCTCAGGAAGATTGTACTGTTGCATGAAGCTCTCGTAGTCATCCTCCTTGAACTCCAGATTGGCTTTGAGCATATCCAGCAACGGGAACTTCAGCATCTGCTCCTCAGTATGCGGATACGTGCCATCAGTGAACAATAGGACAACGTTCTTATCCTTCCATGTGTTCTCAATGGCATACTTGATGTTAAACCATGCTCCATCAAACACCTTATATATATAATCATCCTTCCATTCTGCCAGTTCCAACTCCGTGAAGTTGATATTCATCTTGTCGAAGATGAACAGAACGTGCAGTTGAGGGTTACGTTCAAAATAATTATATATTCTTTCCTGTACCATATTGAAATGCTATTTTCTAATGCTTATAAAATTACCCACTTACCGCCCTTGTCAGGACCTTCACGCTTGATGATGCCGTCCTCTTGCATCTTCTTTAGGTGCTTGGAAACGGCACTGCGGTTGATGCCAAGGGTTTCAGCCATTTGGGTAGAGGTGACTTTTTCATCCTTGGCTATCATGCCCAAGATGGCTTCACGAGTTTTCTGTCCACCTTTTCTGTCCACCTTTTCTGTTTTCTGTCCACCTTTCGCATCAACCTCGTTGACAGACTCCATGTAGGTTGATATTTCCTTCTGTAGATTCTTGATATGCTCCTGTAGCATGAACTCACGGAAGGGTTCCGTTGAGTCTTGCTCACGTGAGTCAACTAAAGCCTGTATGTATTCGGCTTTGTCATTCTTATTGACCTTGGTCGGCACAAGGCCATACTCGAACTGAAGGTGGTTCATGATCAGACGCGACATCCTGCCGTTACCATCTACCCACGGATGGATTGTCACCAACTCGTAGTGAGCATCAAAACTCAACAGGTATTGCTCAATCATGTCATCTGAGCCGTGGAGTGTCAATCTGCGCTCATTCATGTTTTTGCAGAAATCAGCCAAACGAGTGGGAACTTTCATGAAGTTCATGTAGGAACGACCGCCAGCACCTGCCGTGACATTGACCAAGCGCAAATCTCCCTTCGACGCATCGAAAGAGCCTTGCAGGGTGTTATAAGTGCTGCCCGTATTCTTCATGACGATGGCAGACAGACCCTTCAGCATGTCGATGGAGAAATCTGTCTTTCCCTTTGCAAGACGGATGCTTTCTTCGTAGGCTTTCTTCAAATCGAGGTTCATCAGTTGTTCCTGCATCGTGCGCCCTTTGGCAGAAATGCCTTCGTCGAACAACAGTTGGTTCTCTATCTCCGTCACCGTTGAGCCTTCAATGGCAGTCGAGTGGGTGATAAGGGAGTAAAGATAGAACTTGTCATAGTCTACCTGTTCCGCTATTCCGAGTCTCTTGTACTCGTCAAGCACCTGTATCAGCTGTTCTATGGTACTCATATGCGTGCACTTTTATTTTATTTTTGCTAAAACATCACCAAACTTGGCGTAGTTAACCACAACGCCATCATCGAGGTCGAAAGCGATAGCTTGCTCGGCAACGACTTGGAGGCGTTCGTGATACTCGCGGCACTCTTCGAGAGCCTTCTGGAAGTTCTGAAGTTTGCGGTTTTCTGCCGTGGATAGGGTAGAGGCACGGTTTTCCAGTTCGCCTATTTGGTTCTGAAGGAACTCGATGTATGGCAGCAGATAGTTGGAACGGACTCGCTCAGCTGTGTAGGCATCCATGCGGTGCATATAGGCCAGACACTTGAAGGCTCCCTTCTTCGAGGAGAAGAGCCAATAGATAGGACGATTCTGGTACATCTTCTTGTGATCCTTCCAGAAGTCCTTCTGCACATACTGGTCTATCGAAGTTCCTAACTTCTGCTCGATGTAGTTCAAGTTCTCCGTCAGTTTGTCCTCGCCGAAGGTGATGCGTACGAAATCGGAGATACGGCTCGACAGGTTATCATCGAAAGGTGAACTTTGAGGAAGGATAGGAATCAGACCATCATCATCAATATATACCTGAACGCCACCATACTCGTATGCTTGCAGTTCTTCATCTGTTGGATTTGGATGGGCAATGTGTAGGCCCTTTTTCCCAAGTTGATAGCGACCCATCCATACACCAACGGCATACGAAATGAGTTGTTTCATCAGCACGTCTTCGTGCCATTTGATGCTATTGTTCACAATGCTAATTTCTCCCAGTTGCAGGATGGTGATTTCATCCATAGGCACATCGGGAGTCAATTCGTCTTCGAGGCCATAGATACTGATGAACTGGCGGTTCAGTTCTTCTTCGTTCTCGTGGAGCTGATTGAAGCGTTTCTCCCAAATGGTTTCGAACTGCTCTAAGAAAGCAGAGAGTTTGAACGAAGAATCTAAGTTGCCGTTTGCAACAGTTTCGTTGAGTAGAGCAACAAGTGGATTGGTATTGAACTCCCATGATATTTCGTGTGAATCCCAATCGAGTTTAGAAATGTCAATGTTTTGAGAAACAAGCTCTTTTATGTCATCTGTGAATATTCTATTACTAATAGGGATACGAGCAATGTCCCCATTTGTAAAACTCATCGTTGGATTAAATAACTTCAAGTAATTGAGGCTTACACATGAGCACAAAACACCTATAAGAGGACGTAAATAACTGCTGTCTGATACAAAAGCAGATCGACTCGTGTCATCATAAATGAAACCAGCTGGTTTATATTTCACTGCTAAGTTGGAAGAACTTATTTTATTCCATGTTAAGCCTTCTTTAAAATAATATTGCGTATTTTGGGGTCGTGATGCCAACTTACCTTTATCGTTTTTAAAAGACTTAAGTTCTTCTCCATTATTTTCCCAATTAACAACTAGTTCATTGTTACAAGACCATTTTCTTAATGTGCCACCACTATTACATGGAAACCATTTATATTTGCCATCGGCAGTATCTTCTGTTGACTTGTAATTGAATCCTATTCGTTTAATATTAACCTCACTCCAGTATCTTTGGAAAATATTGTTGTCGCCTGTTGCAAGCCCTGCTTTTGGGTTTGCGAACTCGTCCATAAGAACAAATATAAACGTATCTATAAAGTTCTGGCCTTCCCAATATCCCATAGGACATCCTGGAATCTTGTCAAAAATATTCTGCTCCACATTAGTATAGTAAACCTTTTCCGTATGATAGGCTTGTGCATCAAGGAACATACGTTCTTTATCGCCACAGTTCTTACCATCAACAAGTCGGAAATATACTCCTAATTTAGTCTTGACAACGGACTTTTCTGTTTTTTCTGATTCGTCCTTTTCAGATAAATCAGATAATCCGTAGTATTTAGTGACCACGAAAGCAGCGTTCTGCACCACCTCGCCACTTAGTTCATCAAACGTTCGAGGGCCAAGATGTAGCAAAGAGTCTATATGATGGTTGTCAAGCAGCGAACGACGCAACTTCTCGAAAGACGACAGGAACATCCACGAATGCATGTTTATCATACCGTATTTACCCTTATCAGCTAAGCGGTTAATTGCCAAGAGCATAAAGGTGGAGAAGAGATCTGCTTTGCCTTCCTCGTAGTTTCGTTTGACATAATTAGATAGCGTCTCGTTCATGTTGCCACCTCCCATATATGGTGGATTCATTACAAGGGCAGCATACTTGTCAGTCAATGTTAGAATCAATTCCATTGAAGGAATGATTTCTTCAACTACTTCTGGTATAAACTGCTGACTATTCCAGTAATCCATTGTTTGTCGGATTACCAATAGTGTAGACTCTGCCAAGTCGAACTTCATGATAGAACCAAGCGAATCCGCATCCTGCATCAACTCGAAAGCAGCTTTAAGGTCTTTGTGAATCTGATTGGAAGGAGTCTCGCGGAAGAATTCTCTCAGTCTGTCTGACACCTGATCCTGTGGAATAGGAGTTGGCATATTCAGTACCTTTGGCAGAATATGAGCATCTGCAAAAGATGAGTCCTTCTGACAAGCTTTTAGCATTAAGGCAAAAGTTGCCAATTGCTTAGCGCGAGAATCAATGTCAACGCCTCGGAGGTTGCACTTGAAGATGTTTTCTATAGCTTCTTTACGACTATAACCTTCATAAAGATAGAGGTCGTAGAATATATCGAAGCATTCATTAAGAATATGACCAGAACCACAAGCCAAATCACCTGTAAGTAGTTCAGTCAGTTCCTTGAACTTATAGATGCTTTCCTTTGGTGTAGGCTCAGACGGCTCCACAAGGTACTTCCACTTGGGTTTGAATTCAGAGGCAGCACTTGGATTGTTATCGAGATAGATGCGTCCAATAGTGTTCTGCACCATATACTTCACAATCCAGTTGGGGGTAAAAATCTGTGTAGCAGCAGGGATTTCGTCTGCTTCGAACTTTCCCTTCTTGGCAAACACCTCATCCTTGCGCTCGGATATATAGAACTGGTAGAGCCAACCAATCAGCTCTGGTGAACGAAAGTCATCGTCAGTGATAAACTCAGTGTGGTTCAGCAAGTCGATAAAGCCTCCTTCTGTCAGAATATCATTTGGCAACAACAACTCTGTATAGTCAGACATCGCTCCAAAGCACTTGAAGAGGATAGGGTTGTCGTGACAGAACGCTGTGACAAGAATGGCAAACTGCTCTGTTATCCTTGAATCATCGTCCAGTAATTCCATCAGCAACTGTCGTTGGCGTTCCTGCATCTGAGGCATACGTCCCATACGTGCCTCGTCCACGATTCTTGATGTACGTGCTTGGTCAACGTATTCCAAAACAGGCTCGATGAGTCCGTTCTTCTGGAGAATACGAATAGCCACTAATCGGTTGAACCAAGTATATGCAACTTCCTCATAGACTTCTTTGATTCCCTTCTGCTGCACACGCCTGTAGAGCGCATTCCATTGATGATAGAATCCTTCGGTCTCCAATCGACCATTCCAAAGTGAACCACCTTGCATCAACTGTGGATGCATGTGCTCAGGCACATTGCCATTCTTGTCGAATCCCAAGGTGATAATCTTGGCGGCAATACCTACCTTTAATCTATTTCGTGCCTCTGTGGCAAACTTCTTCAGTTTACTCGTATCCATTTCTTGCTGTTTTCTTATTGTTCCTGTGTAGGAATAGTTGCTTCTACTTGATAATCATTACACCATCGTGACCCTCAAGAAGTTTCATGATTTGTTCTTTCAGCCCCATAAGGTAGCGGTCAATATCCTCTTCTGTTGACAAAGCCAACTTTGTCTTTGTCTGGAGAGAAACAGTTCGAATCTTCTTCGTGGGAGTTGGTGGCTGTGGATTTGGTCCAGGAGTTGGCTGTGTGGGAACATGTGTCGGTTTTGACGCATCAAGAATCTTGGCAATTTGCTCTTGATAGAACGGGTCGGTTTGCAGATTACCTGTCAACACCATGATATTATCAGGCGTTGTCTTACTCATAATGGTATCTTCACGACTTGATAATACAGTAAGAGGTACATTCTGCTTATTTGCCACCTGCTCCAGATAATCAAAGACTTCGTTGTAGGCAACTCTAATCTTCTCACGTAAACCGTCGCGGACTTCATCAAGAATGACCTTCAACTCGCGCATCAGTTTCATGTAATTCCGCAGTCCATCTATTGGCCATGAATCGTTTTCTATCTTCATGAATTCGCTTACATGAGTTTGATAGTTGGCAGGAACAAACGGAAAGTTATACTGGTTGTCCTTGGCAAATTTAAGTAGTTGGCGATAGTTCGTCAACTGGTCATGGGTAAACTGTACTACCTCCTTGCACTTGTCAATGATGTCACGCGCTTCTTTTCGTTGATTGATAATAGCTTCAAAGAACTTTTGTGGATCACGTTCTGTAAGCCATGCATCGAAGATGTCTATGGCTTGATGGATAGGTTGTGCAAACGGATAGCTGCCAATCTCAGACTCTATCCTGCGATAGCTATCACGGAACTTGGCAAGGCTACGAGGATTCTCTGGCTCACGGCAAAGACGGAAAAGCTGGGTGCTGTCGGTGGTTGAGAACACATCTGTGAAACCGAAGATTTCCTTCCATGCAGCAGTGAACTGGTTGATAATATCCTGAGAGATAGCTTTTGCCTGACGGAGCGTGAACTTGTTGGTTTCCTGTACCAAGCGGTTGGCAACGAGATTGGTTTCCACATTCGGATTGTTGGAATAGCTATAGTCACGGCTATGCCTACGCACCAATTCATTGACGATGTATAGTGTACAGATGGAATCCCATCCGTATGGAGCCTTACTGAACTTACTGGTTACATCCGCCACGTTCACCTCGGCAAATTGTTTGTTCAGATAGATGTCCACCTCATGCTCTGCTGGTGAGAATTCTGCATTCATTCCATCGTAGTCACCTGGATTCACAGGACGAAGTATCGCTCTCTTCAATGCATCCGTGGTGCGTGGCATATCTGGACGATCCACTAAGCTTCCTTTGGTGTAGATGCCAGACAAATGCTTCTGAATGGCGTTGTGAAAACGGTCATTACCTCGCTTGTTGCCAAGTTCAATGTCGTCAACCACTCGCATACCGCTGATAACAGGACAGGTGTCGAGAATCTTCTGGAACTCCGGCACAATGATGTTATCGAACTGCTCCTTGGCACGCTTCTCGAATTCTTTACGGGTATTGGCGTTCTCGTCACTGGTTGCTGGCGTTGCCATGTAGCGATTCACTTGGCAGTACCAGTAGAAGGTGTTCTTCAGCTTTTTGTTTCCGCTGAACTGCGGACCAACATAGTAAACAAGCTTGTTGGGGAGATTGCTGAGAGCCAGTTGTTCAGGGCTGTCATAATCTGTATCCATTGCAAACTCTACCACCACATCAGGAGAGTTGGAAAGGAACTGGCGCTGCTTGATGGATGCACCAACGGCGAAGCTACGAGTAAGATACTGTTCCTTGTTGCGAAGTGAACTAAGGTACTTGAAGAATATTTCACGCAGCATTTCAGCCTGAGTGTTGTTATCTACGCCTTGGCTCTGAATAAGCTGTGCCACCTTCATTTCCTCTTCGCTGTAGAAAGTGTAGGTTTCGAGGGTTCCGTTCTTGCCTGGTTCGCGACGGATGATGTTGTTATCGCAGAGGTAATCAAGAATCTTCTCCACCTCATTCTTGATGGTTAGACGTGGCGTGTTGATGTCGTTTACCAATAGAGTCGTCACATTGTCAATATTAGCAGGGAACAGCAGCTGGTCGGTCTGTGAGATATTGCAAATCATGAACAGGACATTGGCTACACGGACTGCCATCTTGGGATTGCGTTCGTATTTGCGAGCCATGCCAATAGCATTGTCAACGGCTTTCTGACCACGGGCCTGCAAGCCTTCCTCGAACATGTTATTGTACAGCTCATCAAAGGATACGAATTTCCCGACCTCTTCATTGGCATTGTTCTTTGCAGTGGAATGAATCACCTTGATGATACTTCGCTCATTACCCTTCACCTCCTTGGCTACATATCCCAAGTTCAAGAATGAATTGAACACCTGCATGATAAGCTTGAACTGATATGGCACAAAAGGGTAGTAGGCCACAAAATCGTCCTTTGACTCGTATGCCACATAACTATTAGGCAACTTGAACTGAAGCCCGAAAGCTGCCTTTTGTTTGTCATACAGTCTTTCAAGCGTTGGGACAACTGCATTGCTCTTATCAAGGATACGTTTCTGGGTGATGACCTCTGGCTGGGTTCCTTTCAGAGAGACCTTCACTTCGAAACGCCCCTTAATCTTGCCTTCCTTGTCTTTTTCTTCGGCAATATTACAGTCGTCCATGATTTCTGAAAGGTCCTGCTGTGCTGTACAAGCCACCCATACCTTGTTGTCACAAGCCTCAGAGAGCTTGGTGATGATTTCCTGCAAATTCAAATAGCGGTCACGCTCTTTATTGATGAACTGACTGACTTCATCCGCCAAGAGAATCAAGCGGTAGTCATTGCCCTTGTCTTTCAAGTAGGATGCCAATTCAGAACTGAAACGCTCAATGCTGATATTGGTGTCGCGCCTCAAAATACGTTCACGAATGCTCTCCTTGTCAAGTGTTGGAGCTAATTCACAGGCAATGTCAAGCACCATGCCTAACTCATTGTCAATCATATCGGCAGCTTCGCCTGGATCATTCCAATCACCACCTTCTTCAGCAATACGCGCCTTGAACTGCTCGAATACGCCTTTCTCCTGCAAAGGCTTCTCAAGGTTCTGAGCCAGAGTGAGGTTGAACTTATTGAAGCCACGCTTGCCGTTGAACTCATTCCAGAATACATGCAGGAACGCCTTCTTCTTATCGGTTGAGTTATCGTAACTCGTTTCCAAGTTAAAGATACAAGTGTCGATGGTAGCACGTTTCAGCCAGTTGGCAATGCTGAAAAGAGCATCGTAATCAAAACTGATATTGTGCTTATCGTCCATCGGGTCGATAGCTTTAACTGCTTCCAAAAGACGCTCCAAGGCCTTCTCCTGAGTACGGGGAGTGATGCAGTAGTCGAGATACTTCAGGAAGTGAGACTTACCAGAGCCATAATAGCCATCAATCCAAATACCCACATGGTCGTAAGGCTTGTTGTTCTTGATGGCATCGAGGATTCTGAAGAGCCCATTGATGATTTCATCTGTGAACACATACTCTTCAATCTCTATCTTTTCTGTCTCGGGATCGAACTTGGTGGCACTAACGGCTGGATTCACAGCACGTCCAATTGGTTTTTTGTATAACTCACTCAGTTTCATATTTTTGAATTTTATTCGACAAACGGCTTCACCTCAGCATTGCTCGAACGTGTTCGGCACTGCATTCGGTTCGCACGTTCATTCATTGATTAGGAGGGTTGCACGATATGTATGGTTGTCAGGGAGGGTTCCGAACAAGCGGAACGAGTTGTTCTCCCGATGACCGGGATAGAACACGATAATCTTATAACGGCTTGTGTCGTTGTAGTCCTCATAGAGAGCTAACAACTCATTCACACGAAGATATGGGAACATGCTGCCTATGCCATAAACAAAGACATAGGGACGACGATAATCATCCTTGATGTTGATATGGTCAAGAATGCGTTGATGCAAAAATAGCACAAACTCAGGGCTATGTGCATTGCGAGTCAGCGTGTCTTGCGTGCTCTGTGCATTCTTTGGGTCCGTCTGTTCCTTCTCAAGTTGGTATTTCAGCATACTGGGGTGCTTCAGAAACTTCTTCTGGTCAAGGAAATTGCAAAATTCCTCAAACAGATTCAGTGTAAGCACATCCACATAGTTGATGGGACGAATGAGATTGGCCTTGAACTCCTGTATCTGACGACGGATGTCATATTCCTTTTCCGCTGGATACTGGTAAATGAAAAAGTTGTAGAACAGGTCGCCATTCTCAGGGTCTTGGAAACCTGGACTGTTCAGTTTATCGTCGAGTTCCTTGATTGTCATACAAGTTGCTTTTTTATGTTTTCTATCTGATATGGCTGTAACAGACAGGCTTCGAGGAACCATTGTTCGCCATTGAGAATATAGTAATCGAAGTTGCTTGCAGAAAGTGGATGCAAGTTGTCTTCCTTGTCAAGTAAGCCCACTTTGCGTAGGACGGTAAGGTAGGCACTTGCCACCTTCCGTTTCGTCTTGTCGCTCCATGAATCCACGAACTCGTCACGAGCAGAGATTTCGTTGAATTCCATTTCGATGTCATCATATACTAAGGATTTGCTGATACTATTCCACTTGTGCATCGTGACGTTGATGTGGAAATCGAAGCAAATCTTGTAGGTCTTCAAGATGACAAAGAAGAGGGCAACTTGCTGGTCGTTCTCATTCATTGCCTTATAGTCTTCCCAGAAGGAAGCTGACATGGTGTCGTAGCGGCGAGCAATCTCAACCATAGACCTATATCTTGATGTCTCAGCATTAATCTTCAACAGACGGTTGTTCAATTTCTCGTCTTTCAGAAGGGCTTCTCTATCCGCTGATTGTAACAAAGGTAGAAGCGCATTAGTTTCGGTAAAGAGAAAACCGCCTCCTGTGATTGCTGCTGAATATGGACTAACGATCTTATTCATTATTCAATTTATTTGACAAATATATTAATCTTCTGTGCGGCCTATCTGCACAGTTGAATATTTTTTTAAGTTTTTTTCGATTTTTTTTCTGAATTCTTCTCTCAATGATGCAGGAGCAAGCACTTCCACATGCGGAAAGTATGAAAAGATGATTGATTCCAATTCCTTGTTGGGACGAACCTCTATTTGAAGAATGCAGTCCTTCTCGCTGATAACTTTTTGACTATGATGGATGGGCTTTGAAACAACATAGGGAAATCGATCCGATTCAAATTTGAGGACAACCGTTTCCTTTGTTACAGTTTCTTCAGGAATACTCACGCCGACAACATCATCAAAGTACTTGTTGAAATCAACGAATGTATTTGGTATGAATGCTACAGTCGAATAAGTGAATTTGACTATACGATCAAGTGGCCTATTTGCAATTCTATCCCCGTATGGAGTCTGTTCTAATCCAAACAAGAACCATCTGTTATTATACTGTTTAAGTAGATAAGGATGGATAATTACATTCGTCTCTTTTCCGCCGTACGTTCTATATTGAAGATTTAGAGCTTGGTGATGTATAGCCGAGGATATCAACTCATCCAAGAACTCCAAACCCCTCAATTGTTCATTCTGCTCGAATGAAACAACGTTCTCTGAATGCTCCTTGATTCCAAAACGATATTCCAGATTGGAAATGACCTCTTCGAGCCATACGTTTTTGGAACGGTCACGAAAACGGGCAAGCATATCGATGGTGGAGCGGAGGTTAATGACCTCTTCAACTGAAAGTTCATTGTTGAAGATAGTGAAATCTCTGTCTTCATAGCGGTAGTAGCACCTCTTGCCATCATACTGATACGCTTTGATGGGGGCATCGTAAGTTACACGGTCTCGCATATACTTGATGTCATCACGGATCTGACGAATGCTTACTTCTGTACCATAAAGGTCAATGAGAACTTCATTTACCTTGTCAACAAGGTCGTTAATATCATACTTCCTATGAAAATCACTGAAGCAGCGGTCAAGAATCTGATAGCGCAAAAAGGCGTTTTTGTTTGTAGGCATGAAAAAGATGAAGAGAAAAGGTTAATTTTGTTTTTTTAGAATCGTGGAATCATCCATACGAACAAGGTCGCCAATATCACACTTCAGCGCCTTGGCTATCTCAATCAGGCTCTCCAGGGTAGGTTGGGAGGTATTAGTTACCCATCTAGATATAGTGGCAGTATCTTTTTTAAGCATCTCGCTCAAATCTTTGTTTGAAACCATTCGTTCTGCCATAACTACCTTAATCCGATTTAAAGGTTTACTGTCCATATACATATTTATTTATAGTTTTTGCAAAAATACTATTTTTTTTGAAATAACAGCGCTGATTTCCACACGAATTTCTCATCTTTCTTGCGAATTAATTGATTTTCGAGTCAATTATCATTTTTTATCGTTACTAACATTACTGAAATAGTTCGAATTGTTATAGAAAACATACTGGTTTGAATCGAGTACGTTACCAACGGACTCGAAGTACTATACCAACGGACTTGAAGTACGTTAGGGACGGACGCTCAGTCCGTTCTCGAACGTACTGAACATTTTTCTCAAATTTGTTGGAGTGAATCTACATATTTCTTATCTTTGTACTGCTATGACAGAACAAGATGTTTTCACAGAAAAAGCCAATAATGGCTATCTTGTTTGCTATGTAGGGCAATGCCCACTGAAGGAACATTGCCTGCGATGTTTGGTGGGACTACAGATGCCCGACACCACGAGTTTTATTAATTGTGTTCATCCACGCGGTCTAAATTCCTTGGATTAGTAGCGCAAAAACCGTGCGTTACAAACAATGTCTCGGCTGAAATAAAGATATTTGTGAACCACTATTGTCATTTGAAGAATATACTAATCAATGAAAACATATCTTGAAATCAAAGTTCCAATATCATTTGATGCTCCATGGTTTCTCGAACTGAGAGAATCATTGAATGACATCTCTGTGCGTTGGCAGAAAGGGTACTACCATATCACGATGGCCTTTCTGAATGATACACAGAATCTACCAGACGTTGAAGCCATCATGCACAAATACCTGGACCATGCTAATGCCGTTACCATCACATTTGACAAACTGGATGTTTTCACTGCAAGTAATGGGATACTGATTGTTTATCTGACAACTTCCTGTATACCTGAGACCTTCCAATCTTTGGTGGATGATATTCGTGACGATATTGACAGGACGGGCTCAAATATCCAGTCGGACTTCCGATTGCATGTCACTTTAGGACGCATATCAGAGCCCAGTGTGGATATAGACGACATTGGTTTTCTTATAGATGAAATTGACCTTCCTCCATTTACCTTGTCGCTACATGAAGTAGAGTATAGGGAGTTCAGAGGAAGAAGCATATATCAGAATCAATTACACTAATCTCTGAATTTAGAAGAGTTATTACCTTCTATTCATCGGCGTTTGCAATTGGTTTACGCCGATAGATATACTATGAACCGCATATAATCCGCGCTTGGAGTGCTTGACCGTTCTGGCAACAACCGTTCTGGAATCAAGTAAATCTATCAACATATCTATCCCGAGAGGCTAACCTGTCTCTTGTTTTTTAGAGGAAAATTTTTTACGTTGTGATTTATTTTTTCTATTTTTGCCACTATATTTTGAAACTTTAAAAACACAACGATTATGAAAACGAATTTATTCTCATCTATTCTTTTGGTTGCTACATTCTTTGTAGCACAGAACATTTTTGCGTACGACTTCTGTGAAAACAATGAGGATGGCGTACCTATTTACTATAATATAGTGAATAAGACTAACAAGACTTGCGAGGTGACATGGAAAGATGGAGAAAGAGATTTAGTTGGCAATCAAAGCTTTAATGATTACGAAGGCGATGTCAAGATTCCTTCTACTACAACTGATGGCTATCGAGTGATTCGAATAGGACGTTATGCATTCTTATGTTGCAAGAATCTGACTTCTGTGACTTTCCCAAATTCTATTTACAGTATTGAACAAGGTGCCTTTTATTATTGTACTAGTTTGACGTCGATTGAAATTCCCAACTCTGTAACCCGTGTTGGGGATTTCGCATTTCATAATTGCAGCAGCGTGACTTCTTTGAAGATAGGTGAATCTGTCACAACCCTCGGAACCTGTGCTTTTTATAGCTGTAAAGGGCTGACTTCAGTTGTCATTCCAAATTCTGTTACAAGTATAGAGAATCAAGTGTTTGGTAACTGTACAAACTTGACCTCCGTAAAAATTGGTGATAATGTTAGTTTTATTGATTCTCATGCCTTTGCCAATTGTAGTAGTTTGACTTCTATCACTCTCCCTGAGTCCATCACTCATCTTGGAAGCCTTATGTTCGAGGGTTGTACTGGTTTGACTTCTGTTTTCATTCCAAAGAGCGTTACTCGAATTGACGAAAATCCCTTTAGGGGTTGTACGAATCTAGCAAGCATTATTGTGGAGGAAGGGAATCCGAAGTACAATTCATTCAACAACTGTAATGCCATCATTGAGACAAGCACTAATAAACTGGTATCTGGATGTAAGAATACGGTGATTCCAAATGACATTGTTACCATTGGAAGGTATGCTTTCTCGAAATGCCAAGAACTCACTTCTGTCGTATTACCAAACACGGTGAAGACTCTTGAGTATGGTGCTTTCAAGGAGTGCTCTAATTTGACTTCTGTAAAGATTTCAGAAACAGCAACGACCATAGAAGATTATGTGTTCAATGGCTGTTCAAGCTTAACCTCCGTGGAGATACCAAATACTGTTACAAGTATTGGAGAGTTTGCATTCGCTAATTGTACAGGTGTGACCACGATTTCATTATCCAGCTCTCTTACAACGATTGGAAGATCGGCTTTCGAGAATTGTGTAGGGTTCACATCAATTGAACTACCTAATACACTCACGAAGATAGGAAGTTCTGCCTTTGAAGGATGTAAAGGCTTGACTTCGGTGGCCATACCTAATTCTGTCACAACGATAGAAAGTGGAGCATTCTGGAAATGTACAGGATTGACTTCTGTGATTATTCCAAATTCTGTTACAAGCATTGGATCAATTGCCTTTTGTAACTGTAGCAGCTTGACCTCCATTACTTCTTATATAACGGATGTTTTTGAAACAGGAAACCAAGCTTTCGATAAGATTGATAATGCAACGCTGTATGTACCTGCGGGTTTGAAAAGTACCTATCAATCGACCGCAGACTGGAAACGGTTAACCAAGATCGAAGAAATGCCTGGCATTTCATTGGCTATGGCTTGTTCGGACCAGGGAAAGGTGTCAATTAACGAATATATCACATTCACCAACAAATTGGGAGAGGTATCTGTGCGCGATGGAATAGAAAACAAGTTCGTCTTTATTCCAGAAGAGGGTAGCCAGTTGGATCGTGTACTTATCAACGGATTGGATGTGACAAAGAATGTGAAGGACAACGTATTGAAAACCACCATTTATCCAAACTATTCGATGATGGTGATATTTGCCACCAAAGGAGCAGATGTGAATAGAGATGGATCGGTTGATATTTCCGATGTGGTTGAATTGGTGAACATCATCTTAGGGCAGTAGTGAAATAAAAGTCTAATACGAACTGAGTCCACTATTCAAGGTGGACTCAGTTTTGAATACGATGATTCAATAGATACAATAATCCCACAAAGAATGCCTAATCATATTCTTTACGGTTACTTAAATCCTTTATTCACTTTTCACTTTTTTACGACCACCTTCCTGCCGCCAGCCACATAGATGCCTGCAGGCAGACCTTCCAGTGCCGACTCGGTCGCCACTCTCTTGCGAATCAGCTGTCCGTTCAAGTTGTAAACATCCGTCCAGAGCAGAGCCTCCTCAGCCTCCATATTGCGAATATCCGACGTTTGCAACACATATTTCAGTCCTGCCAAAGCGTCAATCTTGCCGTAGAGTCCCCAGCGTTCCTGTTCCTGTGGCTTATCACAAGGAATAGAAGTCTTCGCCATCACATCGAGAATGTCCTTGCGTGTCATTCTCGGATTGGCCTGCAACCACAGAGCTATGATGCCTGTCGCATGAGGAGTGGACATCGACGTGCCCGACAGAGTAGCCCAATAATAGTCAGTTCCATTGACGGTCTGCTTCTGAGCCGATTGCTCATCCTTATAATTTTTGTCGAAATGACTGACGGAAGACACAATCATTGCACCAGGGGCACAGACTGTAGGAGACTTGACACCATTGAGAGTTGTGCCATAGGAGGAACTGATGGAAATGGAGCCAACGGGATTCTCATACTTTTCGGTTGTTGTCTGAGTGCCCAACCATACTGGATAGTCCACGCGGGTGACGAAATTGCCCACCGAAATCATCTTCGTACTGGAACATTGGTCATTTGTGGAAATCGAAGTGGAGCCTTCATGGAAAAGCACGTCCCACGAATTCAGATTCTTGTTGGTCACCAAATAACCATATTCCGGGTTGAGCCACATGTGCATCACCTGATTCTTATCGCGTGGCAAGAGCATCACACCCACAGAAGAACTCGGCACTTGGTAATTGGTCATGTAGAGCCAACTGAGATTCGCATTGAATTTCTTGTTCGCGGCATTCACCATTCCACTCACTTCCATGATATAACCCGCCTCCAAGTTGGTGATAGTGACAGAAGCAGAACCGTTTTCATAAAAGTCCTCATATTTCACCACTTTGTGAACGAAGAATCCGTTGATGTCATCCCATTGAACGAAAGCGAGGTCGAAGGGCTTGTCGTCCTCACACCACACCTGAGCTTCTATTCCCACCTTCTCATTTTTCTTCGCAACACTATTCCAAGGAAGAGCCATGACGGCATGATAGTTAAGCTGGTTGTATGGGTACACGTTTGTGCCATCCATACGGACATAGCACTCAACTGCACCAGCATTGCCACTCGAATTGCAGAAAATGGCATCCTCGCCCAACAGCTTATCCTGCATCTGCACAAAGTCGGATGTACCATCGTGAGGACCCAAGATTTTGCCCATGCTCTTGTTCATGACCAGTGGCTTACCAGCCTTCTTGGCGTAATCAATCATGAAGGCTATGGCATTCATGATGTTTATGTCTTCGTTGTTCACTCCCAGGGGACAGACCACCAGTTCCGCTCCTTGGGCGACACCACCATAAGGACCGATATCGCGTCCTGCTGCTATGCCCAAGACATGAGTGCCATGTGTTTCGCCAATGAGGTCGGTGGTAAGCGTATCGATATCAGACTTGTTGACATAGGCCACACCAGGAATCTCTTTGCCATTCACCATCACGGCAGGAGTGCCTGGCTGTGGCTTGCGTCCTGGGAAATAGGCTGCCGAGATGCGACTGTGTCCATCAGCCGTACGAAGGGCAGGATGTGTGAAATCAACACCACCGTCAATCATGCCCAGCACCACGCCCGTTCCGTCGTAATTGAGAGGCAGTCCGTTTTCCTTGCCTTTCTGAACTTCAAACACATGCGTAGCAGCACGAGCCACATCGCTGTCCAGATTCATCTTCTCGCTGATATTCAGACTTGTCACGGCATCCAAATTGGTCACATCGTCCATGGCAGCTACTGGTACGCGTGCGGTCATAATGCCATCCACATCCAACATTACCTTCACGCCCAACGCCTCCAAGGCTTCCTCGCATGGCTGCGAATAGCGGATGAAGCAATCCACGTACTGACGTTCAGCTTCAGATTCCTGCTGCGACATTCTCTTCACTTCACTCTGTTGTTCCTTCAGAAACCGCAAAGTGGATAAATTCATTTTGCTGCGGTTCTGACCAACAGCCACTGCACTCAGCATGAGTGCCACTGATGCAAGTAAAATCTTCTTCATATTTGCATTCTTAATTAAAACTCTACAGAGTTTAGAAGTATAGGAGGTTTTATTTTTCACTTTTCATTTATCTCTTTTCACTTCACAACTATCTTCCTGCCGCCAGCCACATAGATGCCTGCTGGCAGACCTTCCAGTGCCGACTCGGTCGCCACTCTCTTGCGAATCAGCTGTCCGTTCATGTTGTAAACATCCGTCCAAAGCAGGGCATCCTCAGCCTCCATATTGCGAATATCCGACGTTTGCAACACATATTTCAGTCCTGCCAAAGCGTCAATCTTGCCGTAGAGTCCCCAGCGTTCCTGTTCCTTGTGATAAGCC
>Ga0247609_10000418_pt1 | contig 60146 bp, 70 predicted proteins | sample 172DNAGHGlowgp2_FD_193487 | JGI IMG/M metagenome (GOLD analysis project Ga0247609, IMG submission 193487) | Sheep rumen microbial communities from Palmerston North, Manawatu-Wanganui, New Zealand - 1728 DNA GHGlow gp2 | ecosystem: Host-associated > Mammals > Digestive system > Stomach > Rumen ... | reverse complement strand
AGGCGGCAGCAAGGCGGAGAACAAGAAGCTGTTTGATTTGGTCAAGTCGTTGAAACTGCCTTTCGACCAGCTGATATGGGAGAACGGCGGAGTGTGGGTGCATGTGAGTTGCAGCCCAAGAAACAGAAGACAGGTGTTATCATTAAATCAGAAGTAGTATGAACGAAACAGGAATGGCTATAAAGTATGTAGGCTGCCTGCTGGCAGGAGTGATAAGCAATGCTCTGCTGAATATAGCACCGCTTGCTGTGCTGTGTTTCTCGCTTGTGCTTATAGACTGCATAACATCTTGGCGGCTTGCGGTAAGATTAAAGAAGCAGGGCAAGTCGAGCGGCAAGTTCAGGAGCGACAAGTTCGGCAGGGCTGTGATAGAAATGGCGATAATAATACCTACTGCGCTTCTGATAGCGCATTTTATGCAGCTGTATATCTTCGAGGGAAGCAATGTGCATTTGCCTCAGATAACAGCAGGCGTGATTTGCTTCTGGCAGATATGGAGCATACTTGAAAATATCTCAAGCGGCAACAGAGATGCAGCTTGGGCGAAGATATTGCAGAAGGTAATGATAGACAAGGCTGAAAGACACCTTGACATCAACCTTGATGAGATGAAGAAAATTTAGTGATTGGCTCTCGATTGGGGCGGAGCAAAAGAAAAAGCCCCATGACTTTTCTGCCGAAAGTTTCTCAGGCGAACGACAGAAATAAAGGTGCACAACCACCAAGCCATAGGGCGAAATGTCCTCTGGTTTAGGTGGTTATGCACCTATTTTATTTTAATACTGAGAAACTTTAACGCAAATATATTAAAAAATTATGAAAGTAATAGAACTTCTTAGATTCAGCAGGGATATGCTCGAATGTATGTCACGCAATGACATAAGAACGGAAGATTGGAAAGATGTCGAGATGTTTGAGGAATACGAGAGTCTGAGGGCGAAAGGCGAGAAGACTACTTGGATAGTCGCTTACCTGTCGGACAAGTACGGACGCTCGGAAAGAACGATTCACAGAGTGATTAGAAGGTTCTGCTGTGATGTCACGCAGTGACAGTCGAGATATATCGTTTTCCTGCCGTCGGGAAGATGATAGTACTACTTTTGCCATTGTTAGCTAACACAGACAATCAATTTATTAACAATCAAAAAAACAAAAACAATGGCAGATACAAAAGTATTTTCAATCAATCCAGACAACGGAGGCAATGACGGCTTGTTCGGAGGAGGCTGGGGTGGAGGCGTACTCGGCTTCTTGCTCGGTCTGATGTTCGGAAACGGAGGCTACGGTGGATTCGGAGGCTTCGGTAACAGAGGTATTGGCGAGACAGCCTACCTCGGCAACATGATAAGCAATGACAATGGTCGTGATATGCTGATGCAGGCAATCAACAACAACGGCGAGATGAGCCGTCAGGCAGTGAGCCAGCTTGCAACAATCTTGAATCAGGACTTTAATCAGGTGAACTCAGCAGTTCAGACGATACAGACTGCGCTCGGCACGGTTGCTGCTAATCAGGGTATTAACGCATTGCAGGTAATCAACGCAATCCAGTCGGGCAACTCGGCTCTCGCGAGCCAGTTCGCTCAGTGCTGCTGCGAAAACAGACTGGCAATGTGTCAGCAGACCAACGCAATCAATCAGGGCTTCTCAGGTGTTCAACAGTCTATCGCATCAAAGAGCGCAGCAGACCAGCTCGCTACTTGTCAGCAGACATACGCACTGACAGACACGATTAATCGCAACTACCTCGCACTTGACAACAAGATAGATGCGATGGAGTCGCAGCGTAAGGACAGAGAGATAACTGCTCTGACCGCAGAAGTGGCTACGTTGAAGTCTCAGAACTTTGCCGCAGGTCTTGTGCAGCAGGCACTTGCTCCTGTCGTAGGTCAGTTGAACGCAATCGGCTCGGAGGTAGCAGCAATCAAGCGTGGTCAGCCAGCTACGAGAGTATTGCCAGACAATAGCTATACGGCAGTGCCTACAATCTTGGCGAATGCAGCAGCTGACAATTTTCTTTACAGGGTTAATGCAGCACTGACATCGGCAGTCGCACCAACGACAACAACGCCAGCGACAACAGCGTAAAACGAGAGTAATAACCTAAAAGAGTAAATTATGTTTTCAGCACTTAGACAAGGAGATATAGTATATGTCGCAGAGAAGACTGACGGACTAAAGGTCAGTATAGGAACGGTGTCAAGCACACCTCGTCCGAGATACAACATAAGCGATGCAAAGACAGGCATGGGCATAACGGTGATAGACATAGACGTTAAGACTCCGGAACAGGAGTACAAGTTCGAGGGAATATCGCCGAGCCAGTCGATAGCCGACTACGGCAATGCCGTGATAAGCGACAACCGTGAAGCCATGATGGCGAAGGTAGAGGCTTTGTGCGACGAGAGCGACAAGATAATCAGAGATGTGGAGATATACCGCAAAATATCAGATTCCAGAAAGGACGCTCTAAAGGTATTGAACCCAGCCTTAGCCAAAGAAGCGGAGAGGGATGAGGCTATAGAGAACCTGACTGCAAGGCTTGAGAAGTTCGAGAAGATGTTCGGCGATTCTTTGAGCAACATAGAAAATCTCCTTGCCAAGTCTGAAAAAAGAAAGGAGTAACTATGGGATTAATTATGGAATTCAAGGACGAGGAGCATTACAGCGAGCTCGTCAGCAAGATGCACAAGGCTAAGAAGGCTGTATGCGAGGCGTTCGAGGCTCTTGAAGCAGCCGATGAAACAAGCATGAGCGAGAGGGACGGCAATTACCGCGACTACTACAGAGGAGCATCGTACCGCGATGACTACCGCAGAGGTTCGTACAGAAACGGAGGCTCTTACAGAGAGGACGGAGAGTACGACTACAGAGGTCGTGACGGAATGGGACGATACTCATAACTATTGGCGCAGGGGCTGCATGGTCTCTGCGCTTTTTACTAACAATAAAACACAAGAACAATGGGAGACATGACAATATGGGATAAACTGCCAGACGAGCAGAAGGCGTATCTATCGAAAAACGGCAAGCACTTTAACAAGAAGCTGTGCGAGTTCGCCGTTAGCAAGATGCGTATGAAAGAGGGAACGGACGGTAAGACACTGCCTCCGTACACAAGAGAAGATGTAGAGGCAATGCTGCTTTCGATAGGCGTGAAACAGGAGAAGATTCAGGCTCCGTATGACGCTGTGTATGTCGCTAATATGGCGAAGAGCGATTTCTACGGAAGCAGCCTTGAGGACAAGGAGCATATAGCCAAGTATGTGGCAGACGTGCTGTTTGATATGGACGGATATGACGGCATGGTGATGAACAGATGGCTGGCAGATATGGCTTGCAAGGGAATATGGATTGACTGGGAGATGATGATATGACAAAGCACTACATCGACATAGAAGGAGCGTGGGCGTTCATACTCGCTTACAACATAGGACTGAGTGACCTTGATGAGATAGCGTCGTGGCTTGAGGCTTTGGGTGCTGATGAAAAGTCAATCGGCAAAGCGTGTAGAGTGGCTCTCGGAACGAATAGCGGATTCACGTTCTCGAACGAGAGCTTGCGCATGAGCGTGATGGTAATCTCAAATGCTTCGTCCGTGGAGCAGTGGTTCGACACGCTTGTGCATGAGATAGACCATTTGCAGGGAGCGATATGCAGATATTACGATGTGGGACTTGGCACCGAGGAAGCGGCATATCTGCAAGGGTACATAATGAAGCAGTGTGTCAATGCTATGCGAAAAAAAGAGTTAAAACTTGTCGATAGTGATTTTAAGTTGTTATCTTTGTAGTGAGTTTAATCACTAAATAAACATTATTATGAAGGTATCTAATTACTGCAAGGAGACGATAGCTCGCTACACCGAGCTTGACGAACAGCAGCTGGGAGCAGCTGAGATTTTTGTAACCAAATGGCTTAATGGTGCCACCGTTGACGCTGGCAAGTTTGACGCTCTTGTGTCATACACCTACCGCAAGATGAAGGTCGCCAACGATGCTATGGTCGCAGCGACATCTCTTATCAAAGCCGTAGCCAAGAATCCTTACGCAAGACTCGCTGGAGTGTTTGTAAAGGGCGCAGGCAAAGACGCGGCAAAGTGGGCTAAGGAAGAAGTGAATATGTTTGAGAATTTGTAATCTTCTTATTCATAATAATTATTTTAGTTATGGCGATATATGTCGAGCGATGTGTATCGCCATTTCTTTTTCAAGAATAATAACATGGACGAAATTATAAAGAAACTCGAAGACGAGGTTGAGATTACAAACGAACGTATTGAAGACGCGGTAAAGATTGAAACACTAAGATTCCTGCAAGGCTACCGCGAGGCTTTGCTTACATCAATTTTAATTATAAAGGATGAGCTCAAAAACTGATACAGTAGAAATACCAAGAGCCTTGTACGAGAGGTTCGTTTATCTCGGTCTGATAGACGAGAGTGGAACAAGGGACCATAATGTTGGCAAGAGCGACTACTCGAAGCACACGATACAGACGTGGTCTATATGGCTCGACTATAACCTCGACCCTTGGAGAGGTGATATAATCAAGCGAACATTGAGAGAGAAGGAGGGCACTCCGGAAGAAGAGGACATCGACAAGATTATTCACATCTGCCAGGAGATAAAGAGACAAATACATTCAAAAGATGACAACAGAGGAGAAGAATAGAATTTCAGGAGCTGCGTTCTTAATCATGTCAGCTCTCATAGTATTGATGATTGTGTTTGACAGGTGCAGCGGCAAGGTGAGCCCAATGCCTGATAACACAGTTATTGATTCGGTAAAGTCTGAGAACGCAAAGTTGCACGCACAGGCGCTCGTATTACAGAGAGAGGTGGTCGCTAAGGTTCATGAGGTTGACAGCCTTAAATCAAAGAAAAGCGACATGCTTGTGCGCTACAAGACACTCCGTGACGAAAGCACAGACACGTTGTTTGTGTATATAGCGGACTCTCTCAACGAGGTAAATAACGAGATAATCGACACTCTGGAGCATGGGTTGAACACTTGCCAGCGTGTTATAAGGCTGAAAGACGAGCAGATAAAAAACGATTCGATAGCAATGGTGGAGTACACGGACATCATCAAGTATCAGACCGCAACAATCACAAGGCTTGGAGAAAAGACTTGGTGGGACAGAAACAAGTTCTGGGTAGGTATTGTCGGCGGTCTTGTTGTCGGTGGTGTCGGAGTGGCTTCGGTAAGATAGAATACAATGAGAGATTTAGAGCATCAGATTCAGGTTGGTTGTGTGAACTGGTTTCGGCTTCAATACCCGAAGCTGCTTATATATGCCATTCCGAATGGCAGCAAGAGGAATCTGATAACAGCTGTAAAATTGAAGGCAGAGGGAGTGGTCAGCGGTGTGCCTGACTTGCACATTCCGGTAGCAAGGCATGGTTATCACGGTCTGTATATCGAGATGAAGAACGGCAAGAAAGGAGTCGTGAGTCAAAATCAGAAGGACATAATGAAGAAGCTGACAGAGGAAGGTTATCGCTGCGAGGTGTGCAGAAGCCTCGATGACTTCATGAAAGTGACTAAGGACTACCTATCGGCGTAAATTCGTTTTAACCATATTTTTTTGAAACGCAGAGCAGGAGCGGAACACAGAGGTGTTTTGCTCCTGTTGTTTTTTACGAAATAAGGACAATCAAGTTGATTTATATGAGTAAGTTTGCTATAGGTATAACAACAAACAGAAACGCCATGCCTCCAATAGGACATATAGCATACACATTGAAGAAGAAAGACATCCAAGAGGAAGTCTATAAGAGAACATCGTACTTAGGCAAGAACAGACCTACCGAAGCGTCTGCTTACACAGTAGAGCAGCTTTCGTTCACAAAAGACGAGCAGCCTTTGTTTAATAGTTATCTTGTAACTGTCGGCACAAGAGTGTTCGAGGAGATGGGTAATTTCACTCACAACCTGCCTAACGCATTCGTGATAACCGACAGAAAGGCTGAGCCTATGGTATCGGTCCGCAGATACGGAAGCGTTGAGCAGATAGCCGCAACGGTTCAGACGGCTCTTGAGAATGCTGTAAGCAATGGCGATATGCTTGAGGTGAGCATACCTGCGGTAGAGAATTATCCTTACGCAGGAACAATGGCAAGGGTTGAGCTCGATATGGACTTCGAGTACGAGGACTTCATGGGCATAGCGAGAGTGAAGAGCATACACACAGACTTCATGATAGTGCCAAGCGAGAACAACGTGAGATACATCAAGCTCGGTCTTGACCTGACAACAGGCGATAGAATGTGGAGAAACGAGAGGTATCTGAGATTGCTGTCGTCTGATGTGGAAACTGAGGTTGTTGATGCGACATCGGACTATGTAGTGCACAGGGGCTCGATAGTGAGAATCACTGAGGACGATGGAAGCAGCGCGAACTATGTTGCAAAGCGCAGCGGCATAATAAGGAAGTTGCTGAAAGAGGAAGGCTCTTTCGAGATAATCGACAATGACAACGATGTTGTCGTATTCAAGACATGGAAATTTGACTGGTTCAACGAGAACTACATCATACCTGTAAGAAGCTCGATATTCGATGCGTTGGTTCATGGCATATGCGCCAAGTGGCTTGAGGACACACTGCCGTCAGAGGCTGAGAGGTTCCAGAGAGTGTACGAGCAGAATATCATCGATATGAAGAACAGACTGAATGCTCAGAAGAAACCGGTAAGAAGACACTATAATCTGTTTTAGCGTATGGCTCAGGAAGGAGAAAATAAGCTGATAGACATACAGGGAATAGCAAGAGGTGGCAGCGATTTGGACTGCGCTGACGGAATGTGCAACGAGGTAGTTGGTCTTGTGTATGAGCAAGGTCAGCTGAAACCGTATTCGTTGGAGAGCCTTGGCGTTGAAGTGACTGGCTATTCGAGAATATACATACACAACACATCTGCTGGAAAGAACTACATATTTGTGACCGACAATGGAGAAGTTCTTTGGGACAGTGAGGTATATATTATGTCACATAAGGATATGCCGTACAATCCATACGAAGAATATTCAGAAGATGTGAGAGCAACTCTTTACCCAAGAAATAAAATAGACATCGACCTTAGTACGACAACTCCTAACGTGTCGTTCTTGGGCAACCTAATGAGCATAGATTGCAACAACATCTACTTATACGAGGGTGGAACGTACAACATCAAGGTCAGAAATGGTAGCGTAAATTTCAGAGCTTCTGTTGGCATTAAACCTAATGGGTATGTTTTGTGTTCTATGGGGTGTAGTGGCAAGGTGCTGCTGGAGGCAGAGAGAAATACCCTTACGCAACAAGTTAGAGAGGCTGCGAGAAAACTAAACTCATGCGTTGGTTATTCTTATTTAAGATATGGTATAAGAAACTACAATAACGAGTATATATACTTGAGTAATCCGGTTCTTGTGAGTGATGGCGATATTAACAGTGCCGAAGAAATAAAACCGCCTACTGATAAAGATGGGTATGTAAGACATTACAAACCAGAAGATGGCTTATGGGACGACCTTGTTGGTCATGCGAGAGGTATAGATGGCGCATTGCAAGTGGACCACACCGGAAACAGACAAAAATATTACGACGGTCAGCAATGGACTCTTGATGAATTACCTACTGTTGAGAACGCTCCAGAGCAGCTTGGCAAAAGGTGGCGTGGAAGAAGTGGTGAGCCAGAAGATAAATTCACAAAAGCCACAGGCTTGCCAGACGCTAACTTCTTTTGCGAGGAAAAGATACAATTCCATTATCCTAATGGAGACTTTAACAAGGAAGATTATGGAGAAGTAAACTCAATGTGCATAGTCGAGGACGTTGATGATGGCGGTGTAGGATGGGACGTTGTAACAAAAGCAATAGGATTTAACGCATACAGACACGGTCATACAACAAGAACGACAGACTTATATGAATCTTTCTTTCCGGGGAAAGATAAATACCTAAAAGGCAAAAAGCAAGCTATGTATGTTGGCGGTGTTGCCGGCAGGGACATTGACAGAAGTAATCTAAGAGCCAACGGAACCGCACAAAGACTGTTGAATGTGCTAACAATTAGAATAGACGAGCCTATGCCAAAAGGGCTTGAAAACTACATTATGTCTGTTGATATTTTAGCCACAAAACCAGTCGATATGTATGATGCTCCAGAAGGCGGCGGGGATAGGAAATGTACTCCTTATGAAGTAGTCAGCAGCCAAAACATAATAAATCAGTTAAATGGCGTGTCCGGCGTAGAGTCTGGAGCCGTTAGTCAAACGTACAATGTTATCTGTAGAATACAATACGACGATATTAAAAATTTAAGCAAGAACAAACAGGGGCAGACTTATGTAGTCAGGATGACAGGCACACATGTCTGGGAGAATGGAGTGACTGGCATATTGCCATACCCAGTTTCGGGAGAAGAAGGTATTAAGTCGCTGAGGTGGAATATACAGTACCAATACAATTCAAGGCTTCATGTAGCTGACATAACATACAATTCGTTCTTGGGCGCAGGCGCGTCAATAATAAACCCGAACAACCCAACTCTGTTGAACAAATGGCTTGACAGGCTTGCTTGTCATACGACTTGCTACAATGCAGAAGGAGGAATAAATCCATATAGAAAATGGAATGCGCTCGGCGAGACAGATAAGGCTGATATTTGGTGGTATCAGTGGTTGGGCGACTCTGGCGATAGACTTATACCGCTTGATAGATTCAGTGATGATGTCAAGGCAGCCAACAAATTTAACCTCAGTCATATATACCCTATGGGAACACCATTCTCATTCGCAGATGATAGAATTACTGTCAACGATATAAAGGTTCTTGATAGTGGCGAAGACGGAGCGATGAGGCTATACAACATTCATAAAGGCAACTCTGACACAGACAAATTGCCGGCATTGCCTGAGCCAGCCACAATGAGGGTTCATGACGCAACATATACATTCTTTAAGAACATTCGCTCTGCAAATAACGGCAAGTATGGCAGTGCAGAGAGACACAGGGACCTTGATTTCAATAGCATATTTATAAAGCACAAGACAAACAGACACGATACCGATGGGAAAAGAGTGGTAAAGTGGTACGATGACCAAGATAGTGTCGAGTATCGGCGTTATACACCTTCGCGTTTTTACAACTATTACGACACAACAATGCCTTTGGATGCGCGTATGGATGCACTTGATATAATCACAAACAGAATAACTCAATTCAGCTTTGACTTGTATAATGAGGATGAAGGAGATATGATTGGGGAGGAACTTCTTATGCTTGTAAAGAGCACAAGATACTCAGCAAAGCAGACTGGCGCTCAAAAAGAAACTGTGTCGGTGTACAATGTCATACCTGTAAGTCTGTATGCTCTTGATTTATTCAATAGTATTTGTCTTCCGGGAATAGATTGGGCAAAAGTAGAGATTGTAAGTATATCTGGTGCGGTGTATAAGCAGGTTGGCAATGGATATGTTGAGAAGGAGAGGAAAGAATTGCCTATACACAAGACATTTGACATGGCTAACACAGCAGGTGTAAATGATTGCAAATGGATAGATTCAAAATTGGAGTATGTGACGCTAACAGGCTTGTTTGATATAGCAAAACCCGCAGTTTCGACAACGCTAAAAAGCATTTTTGACACTGTAAGGTTATCAATAAAGTCAGATGACGCTCCGAAATACGTATTCAGGGTGTCTAACGTGAATAGTCTTGAAACATTTGACATAGCGAATGAATATTACTCTGGTCGTGGAGATGTTATTGGGTTCGCAAGCAACAGTAACGACATATCAACAGGTCAGTTTGGCGAATACCCACTTTATGTGTTCACAACAGAGGGTGTATTCTCATACAAAGTGGATGAGAGCGGCACAAAAGCGTACTCTGTAAGCTCTCCTGTCAGCAGGGATGTTTGCAACAACAGAAATTCTATATGCGAAACAAGAGATATGGTGCTGTTTTCAAGCGTCAGAGGCTTGTATTGCATACGAGGCGGTGCTGTGTATCATCTTAGCGAGATTATAAACGGAGAGCCAACTGATATTGCCATTAATGATGATACAGAGTGGAGGAAAGGCAATGGTCTTGCTGTCTTCAATAAGGCTATAACTTCTGACAGTATAGTAACTGCAAGAGATGCAATATCTGAGAACACAGAGGATTCGCAAATCGCTGACTTTAGGGCATTTCTTGCTGATAGCAATACGTTCTTGTCGTACAATTACGAGTCTGACATTGTTCTTGCGTCAAACACCGAGAAGAACTACTCGTACACAATCCAGCTGCTTGGCGATAATCAGTGCTTTATCTCTAAGATACACTCAAGAGTGAATTACTCTATCAATAACTACCCAGACGACACGCTCAGTTGCAAGTCCTTAACGCCTACTACTGTAGAAAAGAAAGATACAAGGTCTGTTGGCGAGGTTGTTTCTGTAGAATTGCTTGACAAGACGTTCAGTGTTAGCAATTACGACTCAGAGTCATTGGAATTGGATGATGAAAGAACAGAGATGCACGAGTCGCAAGAGCTTGACGTATATAACATGGAGCTTGATGCAAGTGCGCTTGGAATAGACGGCTCTATTCAGGAGAATCCTAAGCTAACAGTCGCATTTGATGTTAAAGCAGGCTTTGATGTGATTAACAGTATGCTTATGGGAGAAAATGAGGATTCATATTTGTCATATTTAGGCAATAGATTCCTTGTTTCAATCAACAATGAGATTGACATAAACAGCTACAGGGTTGTTGTCAGAGGAGAGAATGACGAGGTTTATTACGACAGGACTGAGAATGTTGATGTCAAGGTATCAAATGTGGACTTTATAGACTCGGATTCGTACAGATTCCGACCTGCCGATAGTAAACCTCAAACATATAGGCTATACACGAAATCGCAGGGCGTACCATTGTTGCCAAGCTCAATTACGACTAACGCGGAGGATTTAATATCTTCGTTCGTATATGAAGGTCAGACATATCCTATAGAAGAAATGGAGGACATACTTGGCTGTGTGTGGAGTTTTGATATTACAGGCGACGAGTCGGAAGGAGATGTGTATTGTGCAATAGGAGTTCTTGTGAATCAAGGTTCAGAATCCACGACAATAGGACGACTTATTATTATTGATACTCCTGATGAAGAGCAGTTTGGTACTCTCAACGTGGAGATTCCTTTGACCAGCATAGGTAATATCAGCAGCAATAACTACCGAATAAGTGTCAGTGTTAATTGTTCTAACAGTGTTGTTAGGCGAGCATCATATTATGACAGTGCGGCAGATGTTCCTGCGGAATACTATTCAAAAGTATATGTGAGGTCAATGGCGAGTGTTAATGTTTCCGCAAGCCTTGCGTACAAAGAGGAGTTTAAGCACATAGTGTACCACAACGAGGAATATGTTGTGTACAAGAATGTATATAGCGATAACCTATTCCGTGCTACATACGACGGCAATGTATCAGAGGCGAAAGATGTCGTGATACAAACAAGACCTATAAAGATAAACAACGACACATTCAAGCAGGCGTTCAGAGTTTCTTTGAGAGGAGATTTGAACATCGAGGAAGGAAAGACTGTTGGTCTGTACGTTATGGCAAGTAATGACTGCGAGAAGTGGATGTATATCGGCGGAACCGAGCATAGTTCATCAATGGGAAACCCGATGGTAAACATAGGAACAACGATAGAGAGATTTTCTTATAGATACATTATGGTGGTGTTTGCAGGAAGATTGATGGCTAACAGCAGAATAAGAGCTATAGAGATAAGCAAGAATTATAAATACAACAAAAAACTAAGATAATATGGCAGCAATATCAGCAATATTAGGGACAGCGTTGGCAGCAGGAAGTGCTGTAGCAAACGCAGTACAATCAAGAAACTCGGCGAATAATGCCGCAAGTCAGCTTGGACAGAGAGATGCAATGCAGAGGCTTGCGTTTAGAGAGCAGTACAATCAGGGCGTTATGGACAGAAGCGAGAACAGAGATATGCTCAACGAGGTGTCAAAAAACATCGCGGAGCAGAATCAGGTAAACGCCGCACAGAGTGCTATACTTGGAAGAACGCAGGCGGAGCAGCTGGCTCTGAACAGACAGAATAACGAACGGTTTAATGATGTGTATTCTGGAATAGCAAAGAACGCAAGTATGCTCAAGAATGGGCTTGTTGAACAGTATAAGAACGACCGTGCTAAGTATTACGATGATACAAGAGCCGTTCTTGATAACGCTTCATTGCAACAGTCACAGGCTTCGCAGAACGCAGTAAACGCTTTCGAGAAAGGTCTTGAAGGTATAGTTGGAACAGGCAAAGGCAATATGTTGAGCCAGACAAATACTAATGTTGAATCTAAACACTAATAGATATGGCAAAGAAGAATACCACATGGTTGGGTGTAAATAATACAGTCAAGACTTATCCTGCGCCTAAAGATGAAAATGTTGTAGATGAGTCTGCGAATAGTCAGATACAGCAACCTGCCTTCCCTAAAAAGGAGCAGGTGCAGGCACCACAGGTTGTCCAGACGAAAGACGACAGAATACCGTCGAGCGTAGATGAGAATAGTGCGAATTACAAGGCGTATGCTGCAAACTCTCCAGAGTTGCAGTATGACGAAGCGAGGGGTATCGACCCCAAGGCTTCGATAGCTAAGACCGGTCAGATAAACACAGAGTCGGCTTATGCAAGAAATGTTCTGAACAACGACCCTGCTGATGATGTATATGTAGGCGACCTTGCAGATGCAGAGGAGAGCAAACCTATGACTGACGCAGAGAGGGTTGATATGCTTACGCGAAGACGAAAGCAGATAGTAAATGCGATAAGCAGAAGTACAGACAATGCGGAAATCGAAGAGCTTGCGAATGAGAGGAACGCTGTGGACGCTGAAATCAAGAGCCTGAATAACAAGGCAAATGCAGCAAGCACACAGGGCACAGAAACAGCGCCAGCTCCTGCTCCAGCAGACAATACCGCTAAGGTTAATCAGGAGATAGGTAGAGCAGCGCAGAATGAGCAGCTGACAGAACAAGCCAGCCTTGACGCGTCGGCTGCTAAACAGAATGCAGACGCAACTGAGAAAGCGAATGAAGAAAAGGCTGAGGTAATAAAAGGTTCATCAGAACTTAGTGACGAAGGCAAGATAGAGGAGTTGGCGGAGTTGAAAAAAGACACAGAAGCCGCAAAGAAAAACGCTAATGAAACACAGGAAGCAGCTGATGATTTGCGAAACACACAAACGCTGGATGTAAACAAGCTAAAAGAAACTCTTACAGAAGAACAGCAGGACAAGCTGTACGACAAAACAAGAGAGAGAAGTGCTGATGTGAACAGAGCAGACGCGCAGGCTAACAACACTCTTGAAGCGCAGAGAGATAAGGCGATTAAGGCGTTCCTCGATGATGGCTGGCAGTATGCAGTTGACGAAAGCGGAGCGGCTGTGTTCGTAAAAGACGGAGAAACCAAGAGGCTGGTAGATATTAATGGAGCCGTGAACTTCCCTACAGGAGGAAGGTGGAGGGATGGCAAATTCTATAGTCCCAACGACCCAGATGTAGGAGCCGAAGACCGAGAGGATGTAAACAGAATGGAGTCTGACAAGGCTGTATTGAAAGACCTGCGCGCGTTCATGATGAAGAACGACGGAGTGCTCTCGTCAGATAACTTGAAGACTTGGCTGAACTTTGAGGGTGGCGGCGAGAGAATGGCTGCTGCCATAAGAGGATTGGGCGGCAGTAAGTTTGAACAGTCTATAGCTCGCACAGGTCTGCTTACGCCAAGAATGAAGCGAAGATTGCAGAACTTCCTGATAGAGGAAGACAGACAGCAGAGCGAGGCGAAATCAGCTATGGAGAAGATGATAGGCGAAGCGACAAAGCCAAAAGAGAATGACGAGGACGTGACGCTTGTTGATAAGGACGGAAATAAGACGACAGGAAACAAAGACGATTACAATAACATACTCAATTTCTCAAAGTGGGTAAGTGGAGAGTTCAGTCCTACGCCAAAGGCGATAACGCCAGAGAGGACTAAGTTGTATCAGGAAAGATACAAGGAGCTTTGGAATAGCCTGTCTGACGACTTCAAGCAAAGACACCCAAGCATATCTCCAGAGGGAATGAAAATAGACTCAATCAACGGAGAGCAGACACTTAGCGGAATGGCTCGTTTGTTTGAGGCGTACGCAGAGGAGTGTCCTGACTACGGCAATGCTATGTCGGCTATGGGTTATGAACTTGACAAGGACGGCATACCTACGTTCAATCAGAACTTGGTTGATGACATATACAAGGATGACGACACGAACTTCGACATAGAGTTCGAGAGAAGAAGAGCTCTAAGAAACAAGAAGAATATCGCGTTCAACAATATACTTGGTGTGCTGACTGACAATATCAAGGCAGAGGGCGGAGCGAAGGTTATGGACAACAGGGAATCTCAGGAGAAGAAGTCTGAGTCAATAGAGAACCGTTATCAGAAAGCCCTTGAGGAGTTCCACAAGAATCAAGAGCAGCTGAGAAAGGACAAGATAGATGCAGCCAAGACAGCCGTTCAGAACGCATTGGACATAACCAAGCTGGATATGAATGTGTTTAAGATGAACAAAGATGTCGATTTGGCTTACAAGGACTATCAGCATAAGCTGGAAACACTGAGAGAGGCTATACGCCACAACCGTGCGTCTGAGGAGATAAGCAGAGCGAAGGTTGCAGTAGAGCAGGCAGAGCTTGCGTTCAAGAATCAGTATTATGCCTCTATGGCTAATCTGAATAACGCTAATGCTGATTTTGTCAGAAAAGGTGGGGACCCAAACAAGGTCACAACTACGACAGGTGGCGGCGGTAACGGTGGTAATGGCGGTAACGGTCCAAAAAAGAGTGTGCCCGGAGCACAATAAGTAAAAAAATAAAATGTGTAAAACAAATAGAACATGAATAGAGAGCAAACAGAGGTATATGAATACCTTAAAGAGGAGGCAAACCGGAATGGGCAAGGTTATATCGAAAGAGATGAGTTTGAGAAAAGACTCAACGATGAAGCGTTTCAGAGAGAAGTATATTCATATCTAAAAGAGCAAGCGGAGAATAGCGGTAGTACATATCGTAATTACCTTAAGTGGAAGCAGTGGCTTGGTATTGAAGGTGTAAACGCTGAGAGTGCGAAGGTTGAGCAACCACAGAGTCCAGCAATGCAGAACAACAAGAGTATTGCTAATGGCGGCGGAGTTTCTGACGGACTTAAAAAGGCTGCCCATATAATGAACTACGTTAATCCTCTGACAGCATTCCCACGTTTGGCTTCCGATGTAGGTAGTGCTTTGGCGAACCCAGAAGAAACAAAGAGCTGGGTTAAGTCTGCTGCTGGAGTTGTCGGAGATGCTGTGTCAGGTATGTTCTCAGACAAGGATTCGTACACAGGAATCAAGGACAGTGAGTTGCCAAATCACATAAGCAAGAGGAGCAAGTCGTTCAGAACGCTTAGTGACGAAGAGAAGTCAGAGCACTTGAAGCAGAAATTCTACCTTTTGAGCGGCAAGAAAGATAAGCCGGGCGAAGGTATGGCGCAGACAGACTACCTCAAGAGCATAGCGAATAGCAAGCCTGTTGCCGGTGGAGATGTCTTGACAGGAAGCGGACAGACTATCAATACCAATCTGTACGGCTACACTCAGGACGAGATAGATTACGCCAATAAGGTCATTAAAAATGAGAAGGACAATATTGTCGAGACTAAGGCAAAACTGAAAGAGGTTAGCGAGTTCGCAGGGAAGAAGATAAAGGATGCGGAGAGAAATAAGAATGTAGGCTGGGTTGCCAAAAAGCTGTATGATGATGCAAAGGATATGGCTGACGCTCCGTTCAGAGGTGACTTAGACGACACGAACGCCATAGCCAATTACGGCAGGGGTGTGAAAAGCGGTGCCAGAGCCGAGAACATTCCGTTTGCAGGAGCGGTTTATTCAAAGCGAGTAGAAGATGAAACCCAAGAGGCTCTCAAGGCGTTCAATAAAGCACAAGAGAATTGGGCAAAGAGTCACAAGCAGGGTGATGAAATGACAGCCGAAGATGTAAAGAAGGCAATCGGAGAAGACAAGTTCGAGATTGTGTCTGCGGCTTACACTCTGGCAGAGGTATCTCAGATGAGAGAGAACAACATGTCGTTGGCTTATCAATCTGGACAGAGCCTTGCTCAGTCACTCTCGATGATGGCTGAGATGCTTATAGCAAGAAAGGCACTTGGTAGAGTATTTGGCAAGGTTGGCAAGATGGACAAGGTGCTCGACAAGAAGATGGCGAGAAACTGGAAGAGCGGCAATTACGGTAGTGCGGCAGGTAATTTCATGCAGCAAAGACTTATAAACGCTCCGTCGTCTGCGGTTGCCACTGTGCCTATGGCAGTGAAAAACGTCGAGCAGGCTGAAACAGAGAAGGCTATGCAGGGCGAGGAGATGACCGCTAAGGACTACATCAGTGCCACAGCCGACGCTGCTATAGAAACATTCACGGAAACAGGCGGTGGTAAGTTGCTTGACATCGGAAACGATGCGTTGAAGAAGCAGGCAGGCAAGGCGTTTATGAATACCATAGGCAAGACAAAGGCTTGGAAGTATGTAGAAAACATGGGCGGCAAGCTGCCAAAGGACTTTAAGCGTTATGTAAACTTTGTGAAGAATACGGACATTGCAAATGAAGTATTACAGAGCCCACTTTCCGAGTATCAGGAAGAGTTCTTAGGTGCAGGTCTTGGTCTTGCTAAGGGAACTTTGCTTGGAGGAGAATATTATAAGGACGCGAAAGATGAGATGGCTTATATGCTATCAAGAGAAGGCAATGTGGTCACTGCTGGTTCCGTGCTTCCTATGACATTACTCCCATCGTTCGTTGGTGGTGGCTTGAAGATGGCGGCAGCCAAGCGTTCAGCCAAGGCTGTAGGTAAATATGGAAAGATGTTGACCGACCAGATTGACAAGATGGACATAAGTGATGATGAAAAGTCTGAAAAGAAAAAGAAACTTGCTGATTACATAACATCAAGACAAGGAAATCTTGATGATAACGAGGCTGAATATATCGCTGGACAGATAGGACTTGATGTTCAGTCTATATCTACGCTCAAGAGATATGCAAACTCGGTAAAATCTTATTACGAAACAGGCGACATCGACACACTTACCAAAGACATGAGTGAGGAAGACAAGCAGTCTGTAGGAGCAATGCTTGCCGCTTGGTGGAAAGTGAGATTTGACGGTGCAAACGAGAGATATAACAACTACGTTAGTGCTAAGGATAACCTGAGAAAGGCAACAGAGGCTCGTGACGCGTTGGTTAAAAACCTCGGTGGAAAGAAGTCGGCTACTGCAAGGTTGCAAGAGCTATACGACAAGTATAAGAACGGCAGCATAAGTTCGGAAGAGGAGGCTGAGCTGAGAGTCCTTATGAATGTTGATGTACAAGAGGCAGAGGAGAGGTATATGGACGCGTATGAGTTGATGAGAAATCCTAATGTAAAGACCAAGCAGGAGTCAAGCGAACAACAGGAGCCAACAGAGCAGCCAAGCGAACAGCAGGAAGAACAACCAGCAGAACAGGCGCGTAAGGTAACAAAGGTAAAATACACTACAAATCATAATGGCACCACTGTAGTTTCAACAATTACAGACGAGGACGGTTTTACTGATGAGGAGATAAGGAGAGGTGTCGTAGTGAAAAACCACCCTAATGCAACACTTGAGAACGACAGAACAGCAGAGCCTGTACCGTTAAGCCAGACAGGACTAAGCAAGGTTCATGTGGAGCTGTCTGACGAAGACAAGAGTAAAAGAGAAGAAGAAAGAAGGGCACAAGAGGAGAGAGAGAAAGAGGAAAGAAGACAGAAGAAGGCTGAAAGCAGGGCTGCCAAAAGAGAAGAAGAACGTGCGAGAATAGCAAGCTTCCCGGAAATGGCAGACAAGAGTGTTGCTTCGTGGATAAGACGCAATTACACTCCAGACGAAGTAACAACCGAAGACGGCATTGCTGATGATATTGCTGATATGCTTGGAGACGAGAGCGATGGCGACACTATGACTAATAAGCTCGAATCTGTTGCTGAGTTCATAAACCCTGAACTCATAGATATTTTCCGCAGCTTGGCTCGTAAGGTTGACGACGGAACTATAAGCGTAAAAGACTTTGTTTCTGCATTTGGTGTAAATCAAGAGCAGAACAATGCTGAGAGCGCGGAGGTAGAACGCAAGAGCGAGAACCTTAGCGAAACAATAGAAGACATGGATGCTGTAGAAGCGAGAGAGTTGCTGAGAACCAAGGTGGGCGAGTTGACAGAGGTCATGAGAAAGGAGAGCATGGCTATAGCTAATCTGCAAAGCCAAGTTGATAGCGACAAAGCGAGTGATGAATTAAAAGCAAGACAGAGCGAAAATATAAAAACCCACAGAGAAGTCTTGAAAAAAGCCGAAGAAGACTATCAGGCGGTAATGACTACGATAATGTCTATGGATGAAGGCTTGTTTAATGAGCTTTCTTCTTCTCCGGTAAAGAGTTCGTCGGAGGCTCGCGCATTGGAAGCTCTCGGTGTGAGGGTTGACGAAAGGAAGAAGGATGAGGCAAATCCTAATCGAGCAGGAATGACAAAAGACGGCAAGGATATACTTGACGGAGTAAACGCCATGAGAGAGCAGGGAAAGTCTGACGAGCAGATTGCGCAGGAATTGGCGGCAGAATATGAATACCACGACAGACTTGTGACGGACATAAAAGGTCAGCTGAATGGGAAGGTCTTGCTGAGTAAATCTGTTAATTTACAACGCTCTATGGCGTACCACGAAAAGGTTTTGGGCGAGATATTGAGTATTGCTGAGCAGCAGGGCGGTTCTGTTGAAGAATCTTTCTTTAATGCTATTGAAGAAAATGAGATAGACGGTGTGCCAGAAAGACTTGAAAAAACTCAAAATGAAGCAAGCGCAAAAGACGAAGCGGATGCAGTGATTGAAGACATGGCTAAGAATAACCCTGCCGGTCTAATATCTATGGCTGATAATCAGATAGAAAAGACTCTCAGTGACTTGTCGAAAAAAATGCTTAGAAGGCATGATATAGAAGAAGGGAATGTTGCAGCCGATGTAAATGATTTGGCAAAGATTTTAAAGGACATAAAGAAATTAAATGCAAATTTGGAGAAATGGGAAAACATAAGACAGCAATATTCTGAGGATGGGAAGTCTATGAAGGAAGGCACATTGAGTGCAGAGGAAAGGATGAAGATTGAGCTGAACAACCGCGAGAATAACAAAGAACAGGTGGCTGATACTCAAGAAGAGAGAGTTGAGCAAAAGGAAACAACAGAGGAGAGAAAGGCAAGGAAGCTCAAAGAAACCGAGGAACGTAGAGCGGCTGAACTTAAAGAGAAGCAGAAGCAGGCTGAGGAGACTCTGGCTACTGCGAGGGAGAAGTACGAGGCTGAGAAAGCTGCCGAGGAAAGTGGCACTGAGGAGCAGAACGAACTGCCAACTCCACCAGAGAATTTGACAATAGAGGGAAGTGATAACACTAATGAAGAGAGTGGTAGCGAAGAGTCAGGAGAAATGCAAGAGAGAATAGTTGAATCGAGAGAAGAAGATACGGCTGATGATGCTGAGACACCTCTGAGCCGTTCGTTCTTGGACAGAATGAACAAGTGGTTCAACGAGAAGAGGTTTGATAAAAATGGCAAGAACAAGGGACTTAGACATTCAAGAAGCGTCAGAGAAAAGATGATTTCGACGATGGTCGGAATACGCCCAGATGGAATGGCTGCGTCTGATTTCACCGAAAAAGAGCTTAAACTGATGGATAAGATAGCCGAAGCTTGCGACGATATAGACACAGCAGGAGAAACGCGCGAGATAAAGGTCGGTGAAAACGAAGAGAAGAAAGTGGAGACTACAGATATTAGTGACGAGATTCGTGAGAAGATAAGCAAGGCTTGGGCAAAAGTTACAGAGGAAGAGATAAATGACGGAAACGCCAACGCTGAGGATGATATGTCTAAGCTTATGGACAAGCTGATATATGGCGTGGAAGAAAAGGAAGAAGGTGCAGATGCAGGAGAGAAGAAGCCTTTGACACAGAAGGAGAAGGACAATCTTGAATCTGAAATGAAGAAGTATCTAAAAAGACGCTTTGATGGCGAGCAGAGAGATGCACGTTTCGAGGACGAGGATGGCACCCTGTACATAGATTACGGAGAGGGCAAACAGAAGGTGTACTTTAAGAAGTTTGCCAGAGGATTCAGCTTGAGAACTTCGCCAAATGAAGAATACTACGACTCTGTGGAAAGCTGGAAGAACAAGGACGAGAAAAAGAAGGAACAAGACAGAGTTAGCAGAGGCGACGTGAAAACACAAGAGGAATACGAGAAGTGGCAGAGAAGACAGGCTCTCGGTGTTCAGGTGCCAAATGGCAAAATGGCGTTGATATTCCAATCAGAACGAGAGATAGAGGGAGCTGTGAAGAGAAACGACGGCTCTTACTCTGTGACCAACGCGATGATAGAGAAGCTTGTGAACGGAAAGTTGACCGAGGAGGACTTCGGTCTTGACGGCGACTTGCCTGTGAGAACATTCAACGAGTTTGCTAACGCTATCAAAAGGGCGAGTGGAATAGACTACCCAGACCCTCTGATAGCAAGCGCGATAAGACTCTCAATAACAGGCATGAATAAAGCTGCCAATAATGGATTCGGCAATGGCACAGATATAACGGTGGAAAAAAAGGACCACCTGAACAGTTCGGAAGCCAAAGATGAGATATGGAACGAGAACTTCAAGGACACCAAATATGAGATAACCGAGCATAATGGTGTGTACTATTTGTCTAATCACGAGTATAAGAATCCAAATGAAGCAGGTATTAAGCTCAGAGAAAAGATAATAGGAGATTTGAAGGCTAAGGGAATCAAGGTGGGAAGCGATGAGTATGCTGCCGCTGTGAAGGCTCGCAAGGAAAGCATGGAGACTCAGGGCTTGCTGAAATTGAGCCTCAATGATGCGATGAAGATGTTAGACAGACTGACTATGGAGAAGCCTCAGACAGAGGAAGAGAAGAAAGAAGAGGACAATATAGTCGATGGTAATAGCGAGGTGACAGGCGATGAGCGTGATGCCTACCAGTCGTCTGAGTATGACCGCAAAGTTTCAACAGAAGGAGTAAATGACAGCGAGAACATAGATATTGTGAATGCACACTTGGCTCAGTGGGATGAAGAGGAGAAAGCAAAAGCGAAGCCTGCTGCGACTAAGAAGAGAACAAAAGCGGAGGCTGCCGCGATTAAGAAGCTGAATGAGTTTGTAGAGAAAAAGGAAGAGGCTATGGCAGACTACCAAAAGGCGAGGAAAGAGGGCAACAAGGAAGCCCAGAAGGAAGCCATAGAGAGGCAAAAGAAGATAAACAAGGAAGCGCAGGCGTTTGCTAAAGTCAACGGTATAGATTGGCGAGCTGAGGGTTATAGTTTCCATATAGACAAGAAGAACATCATAACAGAAACTGCCAAGAGATATGGCAAGCAGATGATGAGCCACATAAAGAAGGTGGCTAATGCAAGCAAGGGAAGGCTGACCTCAAGCAGTTTCTCTGAGATGATGAATGGCGAGCCTCGTGGCGAGTTCGCTAAAGCTGTGAAGGAGTATGCGAGAGCTAACCACATCACTCCTGCTCAGGCGGCTAAGGAACTTCTGGAGCAGAGGGGTGGAGTAGCCGACAACGTTCAGCTGATGGAAGGCTCTGACGGCACAGTGTATGGCTGGTGCGAGATAGAGAGGGATGCCGAGGGCAACGTAGTTGCTCGACACATCTACCTGAATGACGAGGTACTGAATGCCAATACAATGGTGCACGAGTTAGGTCACTTGTGGATGAATTTGCTGTCGGAAATCAACCCTAAGCTGTACGAGCATGGTCTTAGTCTTGCCAAGCAGCATCTGTTATTTGCCGAGTTGAAGGCATCTGATGAGTACGGAATGCTGAGTGACGACGAGATTGCCGACGAGGTTCTTGCGAGAATGATAGGTGACAGGTTTGAAGTGTTGACCGAGTTTGCTGAAACAAAATACAGCAGCGGCAGTGAGCTAAAGAATGTAATATCAGCCTTGCGTAGATTCTTTGTCGATATGTTCAAGTCCATAAAGAGCGCGTTTGGCGAATGGACGGATGAGGAGATAGACAATACCACGCTGACAGACATCGCTACAAGCGCAGTAAGGGATATTATATCTGGCAAGACAGTAGAAGAGTGGGCTGCCAAGACAATATCAGATGATGTACACGAGAAGTTAAGAAACACCTCACAGCCTTCACTTACTGTTGATGAAGTTGAAAAGGCGATAAGCATAGCAGAGAAGCTGTCTGTGAAGCATGGAGCTGCGAATTTTATACAGAATTTCTGCAAGGTTCTTACGAAAAAGGGAAGAGGTACTCTTGTTACAGAAGCCATTGATAACAACAAACCGATTCTTTTGTTATACAAAGCGATAGACAGATTCAGAAGGTCTATTGGTATGGACGGCTTAGATATGAAGGAATGTCCATATTACGACTATGAAGCAATAGGTCAAACAATAAAGACTGAGAGTTCAGATGCTAACCAGCGCCTGATAGAGAACGGAATCAAGAAAACAACAACGGCGGCTGTGGAAGTATTATCAAAACTCAAGTTGCGCAACGGAGAGGAAATCGGCAAGGAGAAGGCTCGCAAGCTGCTTGACATATACTTGATGAGCCATAGTGCCGTCGAGAGAAAGCAGAAGGGTTATAACACAAGAAGCGCAGAGGCGTTGCTGAGTTCAAGCGATGTTAGTTGGATAAAAGAGATTGATGGCTTTGAGAATGTTTCCAATGAAGATACTCTTGTTGAGAGCGTGATAAGATTGCAAGCATTAAACACTGATGTAAGAGATGCTATAAATAACCAGTGGGAAGCCATAAGGGCTATAACAAGCTATTATAGGGACTTGCTTTACGATAGCGGTTATATAAGCGCAGATTTACGCAATGAATGGAGCAATGAATATTACGTTCCAAACAAGGGTGTGTATGGCGACAAAGAGGATGAAGATGATGACAGGGATTCTATACTTGATGAGTTAATAAGCAGAGGATTGATAAAGGGCGACCGTTCAAAGAATAGTGCTCGCTCTTTGACTACTCGCTCTAAGGGTGGCGAATCTTTTGGTGAAGATTGTATAGCTAATCTTATATCACAAATGGATGCAGCTATAAGAGTATCTACGGTAAACAGATTCCGTTTAAAGATTTTCAAAGACCTTATTGATAACAGTGCTTTTGGCGAAAGAACAGGATTGTTCACAATAAAAAAAGGCGAAGCAAGAACTGATGATAGAAGGGCAAGGAGTATAGTAATGGTCGGCGGAGAAACTTACACGATAGATTGGGGCTCTGAGGAAAACTACGCTATAGCAGATGCTGTAAACGGAAGTAAAAACAGAATTAAGGTTCTTAGAAACACTACGAATGGTCTTAGAGCGTTTGGCTCTACAATATTTACCACTCTTAATGCAAGTTTTGTTTTATCTGAAATAAAAAGACAATACCTCACAAGAGCAAGTCAGATGTATATGACATTTGCAGAGAAGTATGGAGTGAAAAAGGCTGTCGCTAAATGGGCTGAGTCGTTCTTTAGACCTGATAGATACATAAGAGTTCAGAAGACTTTATGTGCTGCTTTGTTGAAGCATGAATCTGATAGCGACATTGCCAATAAATCTGGAATAATGAGATATTTCAAGGAGTTCCAGATGTATGCAGGAAATGCAGGTTTCACTACGTCTGAGGCGTTTGTTGACTACATGAGCCTAAAAGATATATCAAAGGAAATCTCTGGTATAGGAGCTGGTGTAAATAAGCATAGCGCATCTATATATCTCAAGAAGATATACAACGCGCTTACCTTGATACAAAGAACAAACGATGTAACGAATAGGTACTTGGCGTTTGCGATGTTGATGGAAAGTGGATGGACAGCAAGAGATGCTGCGAGGGTTTCGAGAAATGTTGGACCGAACTTCCTTAGAGGCGGAAGAGGTGAGTATGGCTTCGCCGTACCATCTCAGTATTCTATATTCTATAACGCCACATTACAGGGACAGATGAACGCTCTGTCAAAGTATTTTGGTCGTACAACATTTGATGGCGAGTATCTATCAAAGAAAAGGTATGTGAGAAAACTTGCCGCTGCGTCATTTGCTTTGAGTCTGTACGCTATATACGGTTACTTGGTTGGTCAAACTGGAGTAGGATTGATATTGTCAATGTTTGGTGGAGACGATGATGATGATGACAAGAAGAATCATGGAATAAAAGAAGAAGCTTGGCTCAAGGGTTCTCGTGACAAGGATTTTGCATATAGCGGAATTATGCGATATGCTGATGATTCTGGTCCATGGTTAAAAATACTGACAACAATTCCAGAGGAAGATAGAGTTATCTTTACAATAGGTGTCAATGTAGCCCTCCGTGAGAATGGACTGATAACAGAAAGCGAGCTTTGCTCAAGGGTTGCGAAAGCGTGTGTTGATGGCGCAATACCAATAAGCAACGTATTCAAGGGTTTGGCTTATGGCGTAATAGATGCAGTTGATAATGAATACAATGGAAAGGGTAAGGACTTGGAAGCTATTATGATTTCAAACTTTGCTAATGGTGTCTTAAACGACATTTCTGCTCCTGTTGAAATGATGGGATTTTGGCTTGATGATAAAAAGTATATAGAGGACGTTGCGGACAGGGATGACGCAGCATCAAAATTGCCGAATTTCGCGTATTCGTACACAGAGGGCGGACATTATTTTGCGAATAAGATAGCGATGAATGATGCGCGTTTTGCTGACTTCTTCGCTTATGGCAGCGGCATAGTGACAACCATCGATAAGAACCTTGAATTATTGGGAATAGATGATGACACGAGGGTGTCTAAATATGAGCAAGAGCAGTTCAAAAAGTATGCTTCGAGCGAGGCAAAACAAATTGATGCCGGCAGAATAAAAATAGATAGGGGCAACGTGTACAAGCTAAATGAGATAACCAAAAACCTTGGTCGCTTATCAGAATTAAAATGGGAGTTGAATCCAGAGGAAAAGGAAATGTACGAGGTTGTTACCGGAGATAAGCTAAAGAAAAAGAAGACGGTAAATTATTCTCTGACAAAGAACGACTTGCTTGAAGCGAAGGAAATAAGCAAATTCTATGTCGATTACAGTAGCAGCATAAAGGACGAAAACATCGTACTTAGTCCGGAGGCTTACAGCGAAAAGATAAAGATGAAGCAAGAGGAGTTTAAAAACAAGCCTCGCAAAAGAAAGCTTGCGGTTTTAAGCCTTGCGAAAAGAGTGTTTGCAGATAAAGCCAAAACAGACCTGTACGAAGATAACTTCAACAAGACTATGGACTATTGCGATGAGTACAGAAAGTCGCATAATGATGAACCAAGCAACCTTGAAGTGGCTATAGTATGCAAGTTGTATGGTAAATACATTAAAGACTTAGGCAAGGCTGCAAAGGACGCTATAAATGTAGCAACGATTAAGCTCCTTCCTGATGATTTATGGAAGCCGAATTTGATGAATGTTGGAGAATTGTCAAAAGATAATGTTAAGGCAAAAGAATATCTGTCGTCTGAATCTTATGATGCGAAGCTTGAAGATAATGCCTCGTTTGTTTCAAGATACGAGAATGTAACAGAGCAAATAAGAGAAGAACTTTTCAAGCTGACAGAATATAGAGATAAGAAATAGAAAATAATTATCTTTGTGGTAGGATTTCGTAAGACCAGACTTCGGTTTGGTTTTACGAAATTTTACAAGACTTATAAGATGTCAGTGTAATTTATGGGTTTGGGTTTTGCGTGTAATGGGTTAATCCTGTAAAGCGCAAAACCTTTATTGTGTCTTGTATTCAGGTGTAAATAAAAAACTCCCCCTCCGCGACAAGGGCGGAAGGGGAGAAGCAAAGTATGAAAACAAGCTGTCTTTCCAGCAGTCCACCGTCTTTCCGGTTGTCATTGCGCTATTGTCGCCAGCACAAAGGCGAAGAAAGATAAAACAAATCTGAAACAACTCACGTATTACAACTCGTAAACGTGTGATATTTTGGTTTCCTCGTTCTTGAGGATTCTGAAATCGTACCCCTGCGTGAGGTGTTGGTCTGCTATGTTGTTTGCAGACACTTGGTCTTTAGCCGATATGAGCAGCGAGAACTTGCTCGCCTTGCTTGTGCCTGCGTCAATCGACACCGCAGTGACTTTGTACCAATGGAAATCGATTTCGTTTGTTCCGACGATTTCAGCGACCTTCATTTCTCCTGCGCAGATAACATCAATATCTTCTTTGTATGTCTGACAGAGAGCCTTGGTAAGTCTTGTGACTGCGAGGAGAAGGTTCTCCTCTTCAACTACATATTCCTCGACAATGGTCTTGTCTTCTATGTTTGTTCTTTTGATTTTGATTTTGTAGTACATGGTAAAATAGTTTAGGTTAGTTTAGAAAGGCAGGTCGTCTTTTTCAGACTGCTCTGCTGGTTGAGCAACAGGCTGTGCGGACACAGGCGGTGTTATGGATGCTGCCGATGGAGTAGCGGCTGGTGTAGCGGCTATAGCACCTGCTGGCTTGATGTTCCATACATCGACAGATGTGAAGTACCGTCCGTTGAACTCTCGGCTCTGTAAGTCGTACATCACTTCAAGTGCATTGCCTGCAACGAAGCCATCGAGCATCTTCACTTTGTCCTCTCCGAACAGTGTGAAGCATATATCTTTCGGGTACTTGCTATCTTTCTCTGTTGCTATAAACTCTCTCTTTGTGTAGGTCTTACTTCCGTCCTTGCTTTGGATTGTCTGCAACGGAAGTATCGCTTTAAGCGTTACGATTATTTTCATAATGTTGTCAGTTTGTAAACAAAGATAATCATTTTTTGTCAGAAATCAATCATTTTATTTCTCTTTCTTTTTAAAATGGAGTAGGCAGGAGTCCGTAATCTTCGGGAGATTTGATGACATCATTGACACCATCCCTAACCCCTTTCATATACTGCTCCTCGCCAACGAACTTCGCGATTGTTTGAACTCTGTTTTTAATGGACTTGAGCCACATAGTGTTAATGGTGTCTGGCTGTTCTGTGTTGCCTGTTCCTAATATTTTAAGGCAACTCAAAAACCTTTCTTCATCTGCATCGCTCCAAACAAATTCCTGTGCGTCTTGCGTTCTTGCATCAACATATTTCTTCAACCAATCGTCCATCTGGTCTTGAGTTATTGTAAACGACATACCATCTTTATTGGCATCGTCTGAAACAGCAGGTTTCTGACCTTGCTTTTCAAGCAAGTATTCATGCAATCTTTCTGCTGCTTCTTGCGGTGTGTGACCGTCCCATTCGTCAGCAACCTCCTTCTCAGGAATCTGAAACAAATCCCAATCCTTGAGTTCGTAGTGGTTGCTTATTTGTCCGGTTGGGAGATTTGCCATCACGATAAACCATCCACCACCGAAGCACTTCTCGCCATCATGATGCCTCTTGCTTTTGTGAACAATCTGTTTTGGCAACAGATTAAAGAACGCTGCATTATATAGCATACGATAACGATACAACTCGTTAAAGGTGTGATACCCATCTGAGATTTCGCCCTTGTCTTCTGGTTCTTTCAGCTTTTCAAGCCAAGTAACCCAATACATTTTAACTTTTGTGTCCGTTAAACCCTCTACAACTTGTCTTGTATGTAAGTAGTCCATAAGTTCTTTTCTTGTTCGCTCATCCTCTGACTCTGCGAGTTCGGGAAAAACGGTTTCCAATGCTTGTTTTTCAACAATAACGCTTCTTTTTGATGCAAGCATCTTCTTGGCTCTTTCAAGAGCCTCTTTATATTTCTCTTCGTAGTTCATAGTTCTATATCTTTTAGGTTAATAGTTTCTGCATTGCAATCTCTCTCTCCTGTGTCGCCAAACTCAAAGTACGCATAGACGAGCGTGTTGCCTTTGAAGTCAAACCCGATTGAGAAGTCAACAAACTTGTCGTACTTGCGTATGTTGTGCAAGTTGATGTGGCGGTTAATCAGCATAAACAACTTCTCTCTTGCGTTGTAATACTGACTTGTTAGTTCCTCTAAATCTTTGAAGTTCATAGTTGTGCCTCCTCAATTTTATTATACATACCCTCTGGTGCTGGCAGAGCAAGACCTTTTGGAATTAAGCCACGATAATCAAAGTGATTAGCATTGAGCCAGTCAATTGTCTTTGCAGTCCACGAATATTCTGTGTGTTCAGAAAAATCAGCGGAGTCGGGATAAATCCTATGAGTGTATTCGGATTGAGTAGAATAGTATTCCTTCCTCTCTTCTTCTGTCATACTTGACATCGGGCGGAGAAATAATTTATCATCGAATAAACTAATAGTATGTTTATCATCTCTATATTCTTCACCATTATGTGTATCAATCACTTTGGTGTAAATAAACTTATCATCAATACCTACAACCCTTTCGACTGTGGATAATTCATCATCCCATTCATAGTTCCAACCTTCATGTAGTATCTTAACTCCATAAGGCAACCTCGCGCTGAGGTCACGGAGTAGCAAATCTTTATCTTCCTTTTTCATTTTCAATTCGTTTAAGTTGTCTATCTACTTTCTCCATCATAATGCCTCGTACGGCTTGACTTGGCACATCGTAATGTAGTCTTATCTGCTCCAACAATACCATCACATCTGCAAGCTCCTCGGCAATGTGTCCTTGATTTTTCGCTATGTGTTGGATGATTGGTCGCTCAATTTCAACCAATGGGTTGTCCGTACTAAAATGCCACTCTTGGTCTGCATCTATCACCGCCTCTTGGAGTTCAAACACCTCCTCAGAGAGTTTCTTTATTTGCTTCCTTATGCCGTAGTGCTGGCATATTGTTTCTAAGTCTTTTTCAGTCATAGTGTTTTCTTTTTAGTTTCTAACTTGTTTAATGCACCGCTCGCTTCTTTGTAATCGTGCAAGGCTTTTGCACAGATGTCTTGCATTCTCCGCATCGCATCATCGATGTCGCAGTAAATGTCACCTATCTTCATTCCATAATGGCACGATGATTGTTTGGCATACACCGAGAAATCACACTCTTCGGAAATAATAAACACTGCTGTCTTCGCTGTGTTTAACTCTGCGCTCTGCACCTTGACTATCTCCACGTTACAGCCTTTGATGATGTACAAATCATCGCCAGCCTTTATTCGTCCAAATTTCTTACTCATTGCTACCTCCTTTCATTGCTTTGCGAAATTCCTCTTCAATGTCAATTTCAAAATAATATGGGTAATTTTCTTTCAGCCACTCACAAGCCTTGTTTATTAAGGCTTGCTTCTCTTGGGCAAATTGTTTGTCTTTCAATTCTGCCATCATGGCAAGTTGTTCCCTATCGGTCATTGTGTGTTCTTTTAACACACAAAATATCATTTGTTCATTTGTCATAGTTTATTCTTCGTTATATTTTGGTAACTCAATCCACGCCTCAACTTCGGTGTTATATCTGACATTCCATACTTTCTTTTTAGGAAGCCATTGCAAAATGCAATAACCATTATTGCAATGCTGCTTATAATGGGAACTGCCCTGTATGTATTTATCTTTTAGTTTACACCAATAATTGCCACCTTCTTTGGGCAGGTCGTCTTCTGCCACTTTATGCCATTTTCTTTGCTCGTCTTTCGCTCGCGCAACTGCCATTGCAAGGTTGTAACAGGTTTGGTTGTGCTCTATGAACTTAAATGCAGACTCCATATCGCACTTGTCCCGGTCCATGATACACTTTAATATTATTACAGCGTTCTTGTTTAGCATAGTTCACCCCCTTTCTATAAGTTTCCATCGATTGAATTTTATTGGAAAATCGGAATGTTCATCGTAGAAGTGCTTTGCATCGTTGTCCCACTCTGCCACCACACACTCGCAGTTCTTTGGAAAGTCAGGTGTATCGACAAGATACCATCCATTTTCTGTTGGCTCCTCAGTATGCCATCCGTCACTTTCCATTATTGGTTGCTCGTCTTTCCATTTAGCCATTGTCAGTGCAGCATCGTAGCAGTCTGGTTCTGTGGTAATGTAAGTCTCATCGCTCACTTCTGCTCCAATGATTTCTGTTGAACAATTATTCGCTATCTCTCTTGCTTTTTCTTCATTTGTTTTCATAATCACAACATTTTAAGTTCATGTAATTTTAATATCATATTGTAGCAAGCGTCAATTAGTTCTTCGGTAGATGCTATTTCAATAGTATCTGATACATCATATTGTTCTTTATACCAAACATACCACCAAGTACGTTCTTTATTAATGAGTAACTGATAAGTCTTACCATCCTCTCCATCAATTTCGCTTTCTAAAACATCAAGCAATGCAGCAAGGCTCCAACAAGGCAGCTCGTCATCTATTGGCTTTCGACAATAAGGAATAGTAGAATATTCTTTATCAATCACTGCCCAATCATAAGTCATATCCGCACTTTCGATTGGCAGTATCTCAGCCAACTTTTTACTCTGTTCTATATCTGTGTATGCTTTCATAACTTATTCGTTTTTGGGTAATGTAAAATCGAAATGACACAGACCGAGTTCGCAGTATGGGTTGTCTTCGTGTATGCGCAACTCATCTACCATAGACTTAACGAAGTCTTTTTCTTTGTCGGTGAGCTTGTTAAGCAACATCTTGTATTGCTCCTGTGTCATATTGTAATACTCTGCCATAAGTTTATCTATCAATTCCTTTGCTTCGCGTAGCGTATCACAAGAATGATATAATCCATCGGCTGTTTTGAAAGCAAAAAAGCCGTCGTCGTTCACTTCTATTGTGTGTTTTTTATATTCCCATTTCATAGTTCTTTGTCTTTATCTTCGTTAATAATCACTTTTGCTTTATGTTCTATCTCTGGTCGTTTCTCACCTTTCATTTGCTTCATTATGTCCTCTCTAAGGATTTCTAAAAGACCTAAGAGTTCCAAACCATTAAAGCCAGTGTTTGCTCTATCAAGGCGCAATTTGTTGTTTTTGTCCGATGTTATTGTTACTTCGTATTTCTTTTCCATAGTCATTTCCATTTTATTCCAGTTCTTTATAATTCTTTGCAGACTGGAAAGGTTATACAATTATTTTTTTGTCACGACATACCCACGACATTCCAACTCATCTCTTAACTCGGAAGTAGAAGCATCTTCTATCGCCTCCATTCTAACCTCTTCTCTATCGTAGGGGTCTAAGTCAGAGTAATAGAATACTCTTGGTTCGCTGGCTTTGTCGTCGATGTCCTCTTGCCTTGCATCATCAAGGTGTCTTCTGATGAACTTCTGTTTGTCGAAGTATGGCAGCTCGTTGTAAAGTCTTTCTAATTCGTCCATAGTTTTATTTTTTAGAAAAGCCGTATGGCGGAATAGTATTGACTGCTGGTTCTCCGAACAAATCGAAATACAATTCATTCAGTACATTGAACTCTAATGTACTCTGTGAATTACAAGAGCCAGCACATCTCAATGCTCGGTTCTTGATAAAGACTTTGATGTCTTCTGTATTCATGTTTTTAGTTTTCTTTTCCATAGTTTTTTTATTTAGGGGAAATTCCCCCTTAATTTCCCATCATTTCCTTATCTCATAGGTTCGTGAATTGCTCAGTCCGTAGATGCAATTCATCAGATACAAATACTTCTTTGTGTCCCACAAGGTGTTCCCGAGTTTGTCATACAAGGCGAGTTGCATCTTGTAGTTGAGGTCGCTTGCCTCTGCGACATCAGCCTCGTCCGCTTCTATGCCGTTGTCGGCAAGCACCGACACATTCAAGTCGGTGAACACATCAAAGGTTACTCTGCGGAACTTGCGTACTTGCGGAACAAGTCGGTTGTACTCCTGCTTAACCTCTCTGCGTAACTCGTAAGGTGTTCCCTTCGTCAGCTCGGCAATGTCAGCCACGCAGTTGTCCATCATATCTGCGAGGTTGCCAAGTAACATCAGCCGTTTGCTTATCTCGTTTGCGAGGTGCTCATCCTTCTTGTTGAGCTGCTCTGTCTTCTCCGACCAGTCCTGTTTCTTATTCTGATAGTCCTTCTTTGTCATCTGTTTCCTTTTTAAGACCTTCAAGAATATCAGCCAAGTCACTTGCATTATCTTCCACACCTGATTTTAGCAATGTGATATGTGTGTTAATGATAGTCATCATAGCGGTAACACACGCTAACTTGGCAAGGATTACACTTTTGACCGCTTCGCTCTCTTTATCAAACGAATCTGATTCTGTGTACTTGCGTATCTTGTCACCATACTCTTTCATTGTTTCAAACTCTTTGGTTGTAAGTTCGAAGTCAATTAGTCTTTTGAATAAATCTCCTGTTACTGTTGCCATGTTGTTTTTGTTTTAGGTTAGTAAAAATGTTTAATGCTATTTCTTTCTGAATAGCGCCACAGCCTTGCGCTTGGCTTCGATGTGCTTCTTGTAGAATGAATCGCTGCGCTTGAGCGTCTTGGCTTCTTCTTCATCGCAGAAGTCATAGATGCTGCTATCTGTCGTCACTCTGTACGTCACAGTGACAGAACGCCCATCCTTCTCACTCTCATTGCAGCGGAAAACCACATACGTCTGTGGCTTTGCAGCGTTAGCCTCAACCAAGTACAGGTTGTTGCCCCTCTTGAATCTGTGTGCTTTGTTGCTCATTTTGTTTAGTCGATGTAGTCGTAGTAGTATTGCATTGCTTCGTCGTTGCCTTTGAAGTAGTCGAAGTAGAAGTCCTTGAAGGCGTAGTACAGCTCGGAGTAGAGCCGGCACCATCCTTCGTGCAGGCGTGAATCCATTTCCCAAGACTTAGAGTTGAGGGCGAGTATCATTTCAGCCATGTACTCGATGTTGTCCTTCCATTCGCTGACCGCCCTTTTGAGTGTGTCAACGAGAGCGTCCTTTCCGTACCATTCTGCGATAGAGAAGTCGGACATGAATGTTGTCTTGCGCTTGTAGTCTTCTCTGAGGTTGAGCTCGAAGTTGCGCTCGCTCCATGCCGCCAGCTGGAATGGCGAGCCGAATGTTCTCAGTTCCTCTGATAGGTCTTCTGTCTTTGTTTCACTTGCTATGTTTGCTATATTCTTAAACAAGTCTTTGATAAGTTTGTCTTTCATTTGGAGTTGTTGTTTGGTTAGTAACTAAGTTTGCCGCTGATTTCAGCCGAGAGCATATCTCTGTATTCCTGCTCGGCTTCCTTGTCTTCATCTTCTCTGCGGTCTGCTATGTCGTCAAGGCTTTCCTCGTTGATTACAGCCGTGATGTCGTCACGTTTGCACCACTCAAGGAAGTTGTCTTCGTCTTCCCATTTGTGGTTGCTGTACTTTATTGCTCCGTCAACCTCGATGTAAGACGCGTCGTAGGCTGTCGCCATGTCGTGTACATCGCTGAGGGTTATCGGCGTGTCTGTTTCCATCGTTATTGTTATCAGTGCCATATTGCTTTGTCCTTTCTGATTTGTGATATTAACTCGTGTCGCAGGAACGCCTCTGCTGTGGTTGCCACGACACCATTGCTTTTCTCATAACTATGTCTGTTCTCATCGAGCAGGCATTTGAGTTCCTTGATGTTCTTGGAGTACATCAGGTAGTGCCTGTTGTAGTAGCTGAACCTGACGAGCGCGGAAGTGTCGTCCATGTTGTGAACGAATATCTTCCTGTGTCGGTCTGCGTATCTATTGATTACCATACAAGCCTCCTCAGTACCATTATGCACTCTCTGATTTTACTAAGGTCGCTTACTGAAAGCGAGCTAAGTTCCCTATTCTCCTGCTCGCTGAGGAACTTGACCAATGCAGTGAGCATCTTTCTTGTTTCTGTGCGTTTCATATTCTATTCGTCTAATGCGTAAATAAAAGCCAAGTAGATTAAACATGCTATCATTACCACTATCGGCAGGTCAACAAGCAGAGCATCGACGATGAACGGTCTGTAATGACAGACGCTTGTTGTTACCGCTACTATCGTGAGTGATATGACTACCGCAATCCATAGCCATTTGGCTGTGTTTTTTACTTCCTTGTCCATTGTTTTAAGTGTTTGAATTGTCAAAAAGGTCTATCGCGAATCTCCCGACTTGGAATACCGCGGCAATAACCAGCGGCGCATCAAAGACGAGAGGGTTGTTTATTTTGAACGTAAGGCTCTGAAATATCAGAAGCGAGAAGAATATCGCCACGAACACTAAAGACGCTCCCATGAGCAAATTCTTGAGCCGTTTGCTTGTTTCCTGTTTCATTGTTTCCTTTGTGATTTAATGTTGTTTAATACGATTACCTTGCAGACAGCCTTCACTCTGTCAAGACACCTCTCTCCGTACCTGTCCTTGAGTTCTTGTCCACTAAGGTTTGTTGTCACTATGACAAAGCCGCCTTCCTTCTCGGCATTGTCCATAACCTCTGAGAACACTTCAATCTCGTTGCCGTACTCCTTATGCCTTGGCTCCGCTCCGATGTCGTCTATGCAGAGAAAGAGTTTGTTCCTTACCTCGTCAGCCTTGGAGTTTATTATTCTCGCGTCGTACACAGCGAGCCTTTTGTTGAAGGCTGCTTGGTATATGGCAGGCAATACCTTTGTTGTGAATAGTGTCTTGCCGTTACCGCATCCGCCCATAAGGAATAGTCCTTTGCTTTTGTTGTCGATGAGCCAGTCGGCTATCGCATTGTAGTCGTCGTACCATTGGAACGCAGGCTCGAACCTTGTGCATAAGTCGGTCAGAAAAGACTTCATTTCCTCTTGCGTTGATTCGAGTTTGAAGTGACACCACTCTCTCTTGGTGTTGTCCTGTACGCTTTCGATAACCGCGTCTTTGATTAAGTTTAATTTCATAGAAGTAAAAGTTATTGTTCGTCAATCCATCCGTTGAGCCAGTCCTGTTCGGTTGTCTTTGCAGACACCTTCGACTGTGTTGTTGCGAGCGATGCTTGCGCGCTGCGTGTCACGTTGTCAATCCACTCAGCCTTGATACCTTGCCAGCTGCGTTCTACCGCTATGCTGACTACCTCTGTGGGTGTCATTCCGCGCGCGGCACATATCTTTTCAATCTCAGATTTCAGTCTTGTAAAGGCTGTCTTTGTGTTGCTCGCTCTCTTGTTCTTGCGAACTTGCAGCCAATCGGATGCTACTTGAGTATCGACACCCATATCTATCAGACTTGACTTGAAGTCGAATTTCTTTTCTTGTATATTTCTTTTCTCTTTTATAGTTATTATATCATTATCCTTATCCTTATCATTATCCTTATCATTATCGGCTTTTTTGGGTTCGGTTGGGTTTGTTTGGGTTTCCAAAAAACCCACTGGGTTTTCTGGGTTTCTTGGTCGTCCACCTCTCTGTCCGTTCAACCGATTCCGTTCGCAGATTTTCTTGTACTTGGCAATGTCAACCTCGGCTTGGCTTACCAATGACTTGTAAGCATACATAAGCATACCATTATCAGTGGAGTATTCCTTGCCGCTGAAAGACCAGTCTGCAAATGCTCTGATAACCTCGCCGAGTTGTTCGTTATTGAGCGCGCCCATAGCAACGCTGAGTTGTTCTTCGTGTAATAGTATGCTGTTCTTTACTTTCATTGATTCACATTATGCTGCATTGAGTTTGTAACTTGCGATGAAGCAGTCGTTGCCGAACCTGTCCTTCACGATGATTGTCTCCGAAATGATGTCTGCGTTATAGGCATGCCGCAGACTGTAGATGATAGCCGACAGCCTCGTTGTGCCGAACTTCTCGTACGCTTCTACCTGCGTTAGAGAATGTCCTTGCTTGAGGTAGTTGTGTATGAGTTGCGTTTTGCTTATCTTTGTCATATTAAATTTTGGGTTAGAGAGTGTGGAAGGTACTTGGTGGTACAAACTCCCACGCTCTCGTTTTTAATCACTCAGACCAAAGATTTTGTGGTCCGTTATCAATTCTCTGTTGTTCTCTAACCAGCCGATGAACGAGCGTAGAATGTTGCGTATCTCCGATTCGCTCTGCTGATAGTTGAACGTGTACTCCTCTTTGTAGTATTCTCCGACGAACATTCCCTTGGATGCCGACTCGTACATCTTGCACACAAGGAACTCGAATGACTTGATGTCCTCGCACTCTCCGCTCTTGGTCAGGCAGTACGGATAGACATGGCGTTGCCAGTGCTTGCTGTACTTGCCGAACTCGTAGCGCTTGGTGGTCTTGAGGTCGATGACCTTGGACGGCAGAACCTCATCGGCATAGCCGTAGAGGTGTACTGTGTTGCCGTCAACATCAATGTCGGCATCAACTCTGACCTGCGGCATGGCACCCTTGAGATAATCTCTCGCATCGTAGATTAGGTTGACCTCGAACAGGTATTCCTTCTCGTTCATTGTGCCGTGCGCGAATATCGCGTCCGACTTCACATCGGTAATATCTGAACGCGACGGAGTGGAGCGGTTCTCGACAGCCATATCTATCAACTCGTTGAAGACTGTTCCTCTGTCGGCAGCCTCGGACGGCTCGTGCTTGACTCTGTTTATGGAATCAAGCAGAGCCTGTCTGTTGTCTTGATATATCTCGTCGGGAGTCTTTCGATAGTCGCCCTCTGGCGTGATGTTCCACGACTCTTCCGCCATAAGGTCGGAGTCTATCATGCGCTGATAGGCATCGAGGAGTGACGGATATATTACATACTTAGGCATACTTCTTTGTTTTGTCGTCGTACTTTAATCCGAGCTCGGTGCACTTGGTGTTCAACATCCTGCCTATTCTTAGACGAGAGTTGAAGATGTGCTGCTCCTTTGAAAACTTGCCGAGGACTGCGTTGGCAGACTTGGCATCCTTGATTGCCGAGATTTCTGACGCGTAGTCGTCAATGAGTTTGTCATACTCCTTGCGCTTGTCCGCTCCTGTTTCCTGCAACTTAACATAGGACTTGATGATGTCGCTGACGAACGCGTTGTTGCCAACCGCTTCGCCGTCCTTGACTACCACAGGAACCTCTACTGTACCTGCAACCGAGCAGGCGTTCTTGGCATAGAACGAAGAGTTCGGCTCGAATGATATGACGCGTCTGTTGTTGATGTCCGCGTACATATAGCCAACGAGGTCAATCTCTTTCATGAGGTCGCCGAGCGATGAGCCAGACATATCAGGTCGGCGTATGATTACATCGCCTTGCTTGTCCTCTTTCTCGTGAGCCACGAAGACTACGTTGAGTCCGCTTGACAATACGTCCTTGACGAACTGCACGAACATCTGCTTGCGCGCTCCGTAGCCTTTGAGCGTAAGCGCTCCGTCTGACTGCGCGTAGCGTGGGTTGTGGTCGATGATGTCCTTGGACATGAAGTCAAGCATCTTGCCTGCGGTGTCTATGACTATAGACTTGCATGGGAATGCTCCCTGCTTAATCTCGTTGAGCGCTTCAAGCACATCGTTCCAAGACTGAACCTGAACGGTAGGAACCTGATGCGCCACGTTCATACGCTGAACTCCCTCGTCGAAGTCGAAGAGGACTGGCTGAGGAGCGGAGCATCCGAGCGTGGTCTTGCCTATGCCGGGCTGTCCGTACACTAACATGCTGATGTGCTTCTTGCACGTCAGTTCTGATGGTTGTTTAATTACCATGTCTGTAAATTGTTAAGGGTTAATAATTGATATTGCTCTCCTTGATAAGTTGTCTTTCAACCTAAGGAGATTTTCTTACTGATGAAAAGTGATTATATTTGCATTGATGAGTTATGAAAGCGACAACTTTCAATCACAAAGTTACAACTTTTAGTCATTCATCAAAATGTTTTAACTATGTTTAATCACTTATGATTGGTACTTGTTTTGACTTGCTCTTGTATATCTCATACGAACGCACATGGTATGAGCGTCTTGGTATATCACACGCAGCAGCATTGGAATTACGCAATAGCATTCTCAACGGCACTATGAGAATAAGTACCGCTGAGAAGCATCTTGCTACCCTCGGATGCGAGAAGGTAAGGGACTCAATAGAGATACCTGCGATAGTAAATAACAAGGGGTTGCTCATGGACATGAACACCTATCTTAGAGAGATGTTCGAAGGTCACGAGAAGTTAGTTCCTTACCTTATGGGCAGACTGCGCAAGAGCTACAAGGATTGCCGCTCACTGTGGAGTCAGTATCTGAACGGCATGAGCAGGAGAGGGAAGCTCGCTCTTGTAGAGTCAGACCCCTACGCATCTGTGCATTACGAAGGCATGGTGCTGCCTTCCGTTTGGGAGTACAACACCATAGCCAAGGTTATGCTGAGGGGAGGGGAGAGTATGGCTGATGTGTATAAGAGGTTAATCAAGTGCCACGATTGGGAGATTTGATTCTCATGTAGTATGCCACTCTGTCCCAGTCGTATGCCATTATGGCATGTCTGATGTCGTAGTGGTCCCTCTTGGTAAGAGGTGTGTCTGAGTGCTGGTCAATCCAAAAGCAGATTGATGTCGTTATCTCGTCAATCAACCTCGCCTTGAGTTTGTCGTTGTCGATTGCGTTGTCCTCAAGTTCCGGGAAGATGAACTCAATCATCTTGCGCTGCTCTTTGTTGTTGCAGTAGCAGCCGTGCAGTTTACGCGCTGCTTCAAGTGCTGATTTATATTTCTGTTCCATGTTCTTACTGTTCTAAGATAGTGGATATGGCATACTTCCTACACTCTTCTTTTGTTTCAAAGAGATTGCCGAGCCTACTCTCTTCTTCAAGCTCTAAGAAACGATTGGAATATTTACCATTATATTTATAGGTAATACCCGACGTTTCTATTATGCAAACCAGTCTGGTGAAGAGGACTTCTTCAATCACTCCTTCTCTGAATCTATAGTAGGTCTGACCTACATTGTACTTGTTATTTATTTCCATGTTGTTCTTCTTTATCTTCGTTAATACTTTCTAAATATTTGTCAAGAGCAATGATTGCTTTGTCAGGCAATTGCTTTGCCGTGTCATTACCCTTAACATAGTCAATGGTTCCACCGACTCCATAGATTATCAGTGCCTGCTTGGTGGTAGGCACGAATGCTTGTGCTATCAAAAGGAATATTCCTACGCTTCCGCATATTGCAGAACGCTTACGAATGCGTTTTGTCTGGGCATCATCATAACAATCAAAAGATGCGAGTAATAGCCCAAACGCTACAACCAAAAATATTACCATAGGTATTATCATAGCGGTTAATATACCATCGAACCTTGTTATCCAATACATTTCATTCATTTCTTTTCCTCCTTAAATTAAAAGTTATACATTCCTTTGGGTGCTTCAATGGCAAGACCTTTTGGAATTAAGCCACGATAATCTATATGATTAGCATTATACCAATCAATAAGCTCTATGCCTCCAAGACTTGACCATTCCTTTGCACTTATAAGTTCTGATACGCTTGACATTGGACGGAGATAAGGTTTTATAGACTCAATATAAAAATCACTATTCCAAACATCATTGCTAACTATAACAGTTTCATCTTGTAAATTAATTGATATTAATTCTCTATCAATAGATGGCGGAGTAAAATTATTATCTATGCACGAACACATAACTCCATACGGCAACCTCATACAGAGGTCACGGAGTAGCAAATTTTTATCTTCTTGTTTCATATTTTTTATATTTTCTAAATGATAACCTGCCACCACCGTTACAGTGGTGACAGGTCTAAGGTTTTAATCTCCGTTATCAATCGAGCGTAACACATCGTTGAATATCTCAACAAAGTCTGTGTCGTTGAGGGTATCAAGACCGATGTCCTTACATTCCTTCTTGAACTTCTTGAAGGACTTCTTGCCGAACGTGTTTCCCTTCTCTTTCGCATTCATCACATGCTTGTACAGCAAAGACCACGCTTCTTCGTAGTCCTCGTAGTATTTGTAGTATGACGGCTCTTCGTATGGGTCTTTGCTCCACCCATCGTAGCAACCCCAGTCGCCCCAGTCCTCAAAGTTGTAACCACCGTATCTTGCGTATGACTTGTATGTGGTATTCGAGAAGAGCAGTCCGTCCTCGTCAATGAACTGTCCGTAGGTCTTGACTTCTCCTTTGGTATTCATGAAAGCGAACTTGCTACTGTCTATTATCGCATCAACCGCGATGTCTAACTCTGCGTTCTGCATGATGTTCTGCTCTTGAATGTTCGGAGCAAGCAGGTATCTGAATGCCGTTTCAGAGTCTGTCATATCTCCGAAGTTCTTGATATGCAAGATACCATTGTGTCCGAAGACCACACCTCGCTCCTCGTCTAAGAACGGATGGCAGTTAGCGAGGTTGACAGAGCCGTGTGTTGCTATGCGGAAGTGGTAGATAATGCTTGCCCACTCAGGCAACTCGTCATTGAGTTTGATTATCTCGTCCACGTTGAATGTTTTGTGGACGTGAATCTTTCCGTCGCCAACGACATACGCCATGCCGAATCCGTCTGGGTTTGCCTGCGCTGAGTTCTTAATTTCCTCTGCTGTCATCTTGCGTACAGCCGCCGCCTTTGCAATTAATATACACATTATTTTACCTCCTCCTTTCTTATTTTTAGACTCTCAAGATTCCTTACAAAATTCTCTATTGTGTCTGGCAATATGCAGACACTGTATCTGTCGTACTGTGACTGACATACGATGACGTGCTCGCCATTCTCGATAGCGCGCTCGGCTATACTAACATTGTGTCTCGTCAAGTCTGCAAGTCTGCGCAGTGGTTCCACTACTGCACCCACAGCTTTTACTATATAATAGTCGTGTTCTTCGCTTCCGCAGTACGTTCTAAAGAAATCGTACTCGGTCATCTTGTTCACTGCGTGTGGTGTAATCTGTGCCATGAGCGCACCGACTGCGGTGTTCTCGTACTTGTGGCACTCGTCAGCGTTGTCAAACTCTGCGCCGTCGAACGCTACATATACATTTCTCTTTGTTATAATATCTACTTGTTTCGTTTCCATTCTACTTTGTTTTTAAGGATTAATAATTGTGTTACACCTGAGCACAGACGACAGTGTTGTTGTACTCTACGAAGTTAGACCACGTTGGCTCCACATCGCCACACATTATGTGCTCGGCGAATGCCACCGCCTGTAAAGCGAATCTGATGTATGAGTTCAGTCGCTCATACTTGAGCGACGCTCTAAACATGCGGAGTTCGACAGTCGAATCATTGTATAGGTTGATGCTGTCGTATCTCTGCTCCTGATATGCCAGAGCCAACTGCTCGTAGAGCATAGGGCGCATCAGCGGACCTTCTTTTTTCAACCTGCCGATGACCATTCTTCGACAATAAGACCACTCCCACGGACCGTAGCAGTAGCCATTAGCCGAGCGTCCTGCGAGCTCTTCTATTCTCTCGTAGTTCAAGGCTATGAACGCCATGAATGCGCCAAGATGCTGGGAGTTCTTGAAGAAACTTCTGCTCAAGTGGATATGGAAGCCAGTCTCGCTTCCGCCGTCCCAAGCACGTGTTCCCACGTCGGCAAGGTTGTCGAGCAGTCGCTTGAAGTCTTCTTCAATCTCTACCCAATATCTGTATGACATAGGGTTGGAGATTATCTCCACGCCGTCGTCCAACGAACCGTCGTGTTCCATTACGAGCACGTTGCCGTACTTCTGAGACCACGCATCAGTTTCGTATGCTGTGTCGTTGACATTATCACACCTTTGCGTTTCGAGTTCAAAACCAAACGTGTGGGTGTGTTTGACTTCCGATGTAGCGAAGAAAGGTCTCCACGTACCCTTGTGGTAGTGGTAGTCCTTGACTAAACCTCCGCCATCACGGTCGAGGTTATCGTAACAATGCGAGCAGAACGCATCGTCATCACTCCAAAATGCGTCGTCTGGGTGGAGCCAATCTCCACACTCGTAACATCTTACATAGCCGCAGTAGTCACGGCATTGGTTGCACACATACGAGTCATTCGACTGTATGTAAGTTACATAACCAGCGGACACATACTCGCCACACTCATTACAGATGTAAGCGTAACGTATGGCTTCGTCTTTAGCCCAATCCTGAAACTCTCCGTGCCCAACCTTGACGGACACGCGTTCGTCGATTGGGAATTTGTTACCTGAATACTCAGATACAAACAATTCTTCTTCGTTCTCCATTGTTTTCTCCACGACTTACCGCTCCTTGTCAGCGGTTTGTTTATTAATAATTAAGGCTCGTCCTGCGTGGTTCGGACAAGCCTCGTTTAAAAATTGTGAGTACGAGCAGTGGAACACACCCTCGCACCCCTTAGTTATTCGATGTAGTCGTCGTACACAACGAATTCTCCGTCGTAATTATCGTCATCCGCTCCATATAAGATGAGCGGTCGCCTTTCTTCTTTCATTATTGACAAGAGTTCTTCTAATGAACCAATCTCTATTTCGTACCTTGGTTCGAGACGTTCCTCTCCGTCAAACCTCTCAATCTTATATGCTCGTTTTGTGCGAGGTGCGCCACCGCTGGCGCATGAAATCTTAAATCTTTTCATAATTCTTTCTTGATGTTTTTTATTAATACAAATAACAACAGCACAAGCCACACTGTTATGTAGGCTATTGCTGCCTTGTGGCTTGCCATTGCAGTCGGCACAAGACCGACGAGGGCGATTATTGTTGCGCCCTCTAACGTAAGTCTTTTCATCATTGCTATTGATTTAGATATTCTCTTAGCTGCTCCTTCTCACGAGCGCGAGCTCGTTTCGAGAATGAGTTTTTGTGTTTGCTTCTCACTTTCTTGAATCTTCTCCAATAGAGAAGTTCAAAATAGTCCCAGCCGAAGGACTTGTATCTGTGACGTAACCCTTCCATATTGCTTTTTGTTTATAAGATTATCAATCAATACCAACCTCTATAACCGAGGTCGTATGCTTCCGCTCTGTGAATAAGAGCGGAGTCCATATACTGATGGTTGCCACTGTCATAATATGCCGCCGAGAAGTCAACGGAGTCTCCGAGCTCCGTGATGATGCGCGAGTCAAGACTCTGCTGATACAATACTCCGAGTGCCATTCCAACGATGGCTGCAATAATAATTTTCATACGTTTTGTTTTTAAGTTTAGAATTGTGAGTGTGGCATAGTCTCCATAGCCACACCCTGTGATGTTACTTGATAGCCTTGGCGATTTTCTTTGAGCCGTCATCGCCTATCTTATAGACGAGTTTGATACCTCCGACACCGCTCGTAGAATTGCGGAGGCTCTTGTCGCACGACACAAGTCGTGCCTTTGTCTTGCCCTTTGTGGTCTTGTCGAAATCTGACAAGTGCACTTTGTAAGACACTTTTATTTCGAGTGTCTTAGCATCTGCTTTCTGTGTCTTCACGACTTCCCACGCGCCCTTGTATGGGATTGTGTCTGTCTTTACCTCTGCCTTGACCATTGCAGTCAATGTGACCGCCATGATTGCAGCCACAGTTGCGATAAACTTTTTCATCTTTCTTCTCGGCTTGCCGTCCTTGTCACGACTATTGTTATACAATAAGAGCGCACAGACCGCCTTCCGTCTGCACGCTCCGCTATATATTTCTTTTTACTACTCTATACACTCTATCAGTGCCGCAACACGGCACATTTCTGCTTTTGCATTTATCACTCGGTAACTGTCATCGACATTACTTATCTCGTACATTGTAGGTGTACACTCTAAGAATTCAGAGAGCGTGCCACGCCACACAACGTAGTCTGACTCTGGCTCTGATTCAAAATTCTCATCGACAATCCATAACTCATCGATTGAGCCATCTTCTTCGGGCACTCGCACTATCGCGAGTTTATCTATGCCCTTACTTCTGAGGACAGAAACAGCGTGGTTTACGTGCGCATCTTCTACAGCCTTGCTTTGCAAGTTCTTGTCCACAAGACTCTTCACTTTGAAGAGTTCGTCAACACGACGATACTCTCCCTTGTCTATGGCTTCGTCAATGTCAAGAGAGATTGAGCGAGTCGCGTCAAGCAACTGCTTGCTTGTCATACTGTCAAACTTAACTTTTTTCATTTGCTTTTTGCTTTTGGTTAATTGTTTCCGTGGGCAGTGTCGCTCTGCCGTTCCACACGGTCACGGAATCCTTGCGCATAAAAACTTGTCCTCGTAGTGTTTCGCTTTGCAAATCATAACAGCATCAACTACGAGTATTACAAGAACTCGCGCCTTTGTTTTTAGGTTAATTGTTTCTCAGGCAATTAGGTGCACACCACCTTAAATTGTGAGTGCGAGCGAACCCAATCACTCGCACCCCTGTTCAGACCGCCTTATTTCTCAGCGGTCTTCTTGTTCTGCTTCTCCATTTTCTCGGCTCTGATGAACTGACGAGCCGCAGTAGTTACCGCACCGCCTTTGTCGTCCTTTGCGACAACCTTGACGATGGAATAGAACGCAGTCCACGCATCGAAGAGTGTGGCTTTCGCCTTGCCGTATCTGGCGGCTCTGCCGTCCATGCGTTGACCTATTTTCTCCAACATTTCTTTCTTATGCTTTGTCTGTGCGTACTCATACACAGATTGCAGTCCCTTTGGCAGGTTGTCACCAAGGGCTTTTAATGTACTTGTTGGCGTGAAGAATGCAGTCTTCACCTGACGGTAGCCTTCTACATAAGCGGAGATAGACTTTGTTGCCTTTGTTTCTTTTGTTGTTTTCATACTTTTATACGATTGACCTTGTTACTATCGCGAGGTTTTTGAATTGAATGAATTTTGTTTTAAAAATTGTGAATGTGGTATAGTTTCCATAACCACACCCGAAAATATGCTCACTTATTTGCGAGATTTTACAAAACATTAAGCGTTTTTGTGCGATATATTTTATATGCAAAAGCCCACAGATAAAAGACTTTACAAAATCTACTAAGTCCTTGAATGTTCGACTATTCAAGACGCACTGAACCCAAATTCACTTAAAACAAGGTATCTCATTTTAAGGCATTGATACAATACACCCATACTTACTAAGCACCTGTAACTTAGTTGATTAAGCAAGTAAAAATCATTCGCTTAATACATAATATACCAATAAATTAAAGAGCGATAACGCATAACATTTATTGCCAAAGGACTTAACAAGACGTACTTTTCCCATTGGTTCACGCATATAGATACCTACACACGTTGAGCATTTGTTCGCGCACCCATACGGCATACGCATTTTTCAGCCTTACAAAGCCAAAGTCATTGCGACTTTGCAATAATCAATATGTTAAGAGCGTTTGTAAGCGTTTCGTTTTGCTTACATTTCAAGTATAATCATTTTGAAAAACAGAATTTAGGGACTGTGAAGGTAATTGAAACGCGGACGGACACGCGCATTACGTACGCTCGTGTGTGCGTGAGAGAGGGGGGGGTACCCCGAAAGGTGACGGTCGTACACGCGTGGGGTATATATAAGTGTTTAACTTACAGAATTTTCCGAAAAATCCGACCTTCCAATTTTTTTTGAAGGTATAGTTTTGGAAAAACCTACCGATGTGTGGCGCGCAAGCGCGTTGTTAAAAGCGTGTGCAAACACCCTGATTGTATATCTTTCTATATAAAGAATATAGACATACTATATAGTGGTGGTTATCAAGCACTTGTATTTTTAAGTTTGGAACGATTCGTACAAAAGTTTAGAACGATTCATTCCAATTTTGTATATTTGTGGTATGAGGAGTAGCAAGAGTAGTCCTTATGTAGTTGAGGACTTTGGCAGTGGCAGCAGGTGGAGGAACTACAGGGTTCCGAAGAAGATAGAGTATGTGGACACACAGACAGGAGAGTTGTTGAGTGGAGTTCAGATAGTGGGTAATATGTACCAGAGTGACACTGCCTATTTTGTGAAGCTGTACAGTTTGAAGGTGTTGAGGATGCTGAGCAGGGCAGGAGTCGCTGTCTTCTCGTATATGTGCGAGAGGATTCAGTATGACGGTACGGTTGAGATAGATGTGGCTGAGTGCATGGAGGTGTGTGGCTACAGCAACAGCAAGAGCGTGTATAACGGCATACAGGAGTTGCTTGGTCTTGACATAGTGAGAAAGAAATCACAGAGTGTTTACTACGTCAACCCTAACGTGGTATTCAGGGGCGACAGGACAGGAATCAAGCAGATATGAAATAATAAAGGCAGGGTTGGTTCCCTGCCTTATTTGTTACTCGTCGAAAGACTCGTCTTCCTCGTCGTATTCCTCGCCTTCATCAAGCTCAGGCTTGTTCATCTGCTCGACTATGCGTTCTCGCTCTATAAGACGGAGCTTGCCTTTGTCTTCGAGCGTCTGAGGTTTCTCTTCCGGTGCCTTCGGGAATGCGTAGGGCATAAGTTTGAAGTATGCGTCCACGAACTCCTTTGGCGGCAATCCGTTCATCGCCTCGATAAACTGCTTCTCTCCTGCTGCGAGTATAGCCCTTATCTTCTTCCTGAAAGCGTCGTTGTCTTTCTTTGCCATTGCCTGTTTTGTTACTCCTCTTGCCATATTGTGTGATTTTAAAATGATGACATACCTGTTCTTTTCGCCGATATGCGTCCTCTTGTAGGGTTTGGCTCGTACTTTCTCGGCAAATCCATATACTGATAACACGCCCATATTCCTATCGCTCTTGTTATGTGGCGGTCGTCGTGCTTGCCGTCGATGGCTCCGAGAGAGCCGTTCTTCTTGACTTCGAGCGTGTCGTGCTCGTCAACCGCTTCTGAGCATGTTTCTATGTACATATTCTCTCTCAGAGCCTTTTTCTGGTGGTCGCATACCATCTGCTTTGACTTCTTGTTAGTGTGGAATCCCCAAGTAGGCGGAAGTCCCTCTCGAATCTTGTCGGCAGGAGTTCTACAGAAAAGATTGTCGTAGGTGTCGGCAATCTCGTCAAGTATGAACTCAAAGTGGTCGCCTTCTGTCTGCTCCGTTTCAAGCGTGTTGGACTCTATGATGAGCAGAGCGTGTTGATACGCCTCTGAAATCATTACGGACTTCCACGCCAGAAGGTCGTGGTCGATATGTCCGCACCATTCCGCGACAACGATAGGAAGACCGCCCTTAGCCATATCCTTGCGGTCTATGACGCAGATGACCGAACGGTCGGCTTGCTCGCTTCCGCCACCGATGTCCACTACCGTCACATACCTGTTGTTGTATCTCTCCGAGTCAGGCATAAACCATACCTTCAACGCTCCGCCTTCCTCAGCCTTGAACTTAATGTTCTTCATCGCGTCTGCGCCGTAGTTCTTCTCTGCGTAAATATCTCCTACGAACTTAGGCTTCATACAGCCTCTGCGCAACCTTGCTGTGTCCTGTATTGGGTAGAATCTGCGACCTGTGGAGAGGAACGCCTCGTCAGCCGTAGCAGGGAAGTCCTGTTTGAATCGCCATACATCCTTGTATGCCTTAATTTTGCCTCTGCGCCACTTTAATCCTTCGAGTGTGGCTCCCATCTCGAACAGTGTCATTTCTTCCTCTGTGAGCGAGGCAATGAACTTGTCGTAGTCTTTTATCGGCGACTGGTATGCGTAGTTCCTGAACCAAGGTATGAAGATTGGTATTGTACCGCTCTCGCCGTTGGTTGACCTTATCCACAAATCGTGGAAGAAGTTTCCGACACCACGCGCTGTTGATTCGTAAATGATACAGGTGTGAGCGGCGAGCTGCACTCCGGACACTATGGACTGAATAAGCTGCTCTGGAGTCTTACCCTCGGTGGTCTTGTAGAGTCCGACCTCGGAGAAGTGGCATAGCGAGATTTTATCTCCTACGATTGCATCTGGCTTCTCAGCCGAACCTACTGATATTCTCGCTCCTGTCTGCTTGATGATTTTGGTCTTCTGGGAGCCTTCGTAAGGAAGGAGCGACGGCTGCGTGTCAGAGTTGAGCATCCATGCAGGGTAGTTCTTAATCATCTTGGTGTACATACCGCGGATAATCTTTGTGGTGTTCTCGATATGCGCGCAGATGACAGAGTTCCACTGTCCGATAACGACAAGCTGAATCCAGCCGAACAGCATCTCGATTTCCGTAGAAAAGCCGTTCTGTCTGTTCTTTGTTATCACAAAGCTGACAGGTCTTTCTGCGTACCACTCTATGTAAAACCTTTTCAGGAAGTATCTCTGCGCCGGGTTGAGTATGAACTTTATGTCCTGAGCCGACATAAGGTCCGCGATTGTGCAGAATGACGCAGCCCAGAACTCGAAGTCGTGCTTGCTGCGAGCCTTGCAGTATTCCTGTATGGCGAGAGCCTTGTTATCTCTCGTATATGGCGCTCCAATGCTGTGAAGGAATTTTTTTACGGAGCCTGCGTTGTTCATCTTGTTGATGACAGGCTCGTCGAAGCAATGCTCTGGTATCATGTATGTGCCTTCCGTGATGCCCTTGCAGTAGAAAGGCTTTCTCTCGCACGTGTCAGAACCGAGCCCTGTGATAGGGTCGTATGGTTTGTTCTGCTCATTTATCCTTCTTTGGTTCTCTGTCTTTATAAAATCCTCTCCCATAGTAGTAGATATTAGTCAGCGCAAACGACACGAGCATACACTGCACATGAAGCTGGGCGAAAATGCTTGTGAACAAGAGAAAAACGTCCTGCCACGCCAGCATTACGGCGAGTGTGATGAACGCGCGATTGATGTGTGCAGTATTTTTGCACATCACAGCTATTCCATAGCCTGCGTAAGCGAACAAAACTCCAGACAGTCCGACCACAGGCTTGCTTGGCGTTGTCGCGTATGATGTGGCAACAGTGGTGGCAAACGCAAAAGCGAGCAATAAAAGCCGACTTGCGATTTTTTTTTGAGGTATGCCTGCCAATTTTTCACAAGCGGTGCTCAGACGGTAAAAGCAATAGCAATTAATGGCGAGATGAATGGCGTTCGCGTGTGCAAAATGGAACGCAAGCCTGTCCGTTATGCCTGAATCGAAGACATAACCCATACTCTCTGGCTCCGAAAGCGCGAAAACAGCGCACAATATGACAATCATTACCGCTATCATCCCTTCAATGCTATTACAATCAGTTCTCTACACCTCGAAACAGACAGGAAAAAGCTCGGAGCAGGCTTCTCTATTATCTCTCTGGCTACATCAACCGCTCTTTCGCCGTGTTTTGGCTCCCTTTGGAGCAATTCGCTCTTGATGTAGGCGTACAATTTTCTCCCTTCGCGGCTTTTCGGTTCCTTTTTCTGCTTTGTTATGTTGGAAATTATACCTGCCACATGTTTTTCGGACAGGAAAAGCCTCGGCGCTGGGCTGTTTGATGCCCAGAACATCAGGACATCTTCTCTGAAATCAATTTTGTTGTCAATCAACTCTTTTTTCAACCCAATGTAAACGTCGTAATACGCCTTTGCCTTATCGACTGTAGATGTGCATCGTGTCATCTAATTGATTTTTGTACAAAAATAGCAATAATAAATCATAAATAACGAATTAACGACTGTAAATCACGAAATAAGGACAAATGTTTGATAAATATGATTGATAATTGCACAAGGAAAATTATATTCATCAGGACATGGCAAAGACAGCGATACTTTTCAGAGATAAGGGCGACCCAAATGGGTTTCATAGCGTGGTTGTTGACGACCAGAAGGGCTTTTATGTGAAAGGCGATAACCTCGGAGAGCGCGATGCTACTGATGAGATTACCGATGAGGAGGGCAAGGACCCTCAGAAGGTGATTAAGAAGTTCGAGGACCTCGATAATCTTGAGTATGTGCACTCTATGCCTCTTGCTGACGACGAGGAGATTGATGAGGAGGAGTTGGATTCATATAGCACTGACCTCAAGGATGATATTGGCGGAAATTCAATGACCAGAAGACTGTATAGTGACTGGCAGGACAAGAGAAGCCCTGAGCAGTCGTCTATTCCGGAATCAAAAGCGAACAAAGTGATAAGAGGTATAGCCGATAAGATGAAATCTGAATCAAAGTGGTTCAATTCAGGCTACGACCCAACAGGAATACAAACATCAAAAACAGAATAATCATGGCAGAGAAAAAAGAAAAAGACATTGCACCTCAGATTGAGGATAACAACAAGGACCCTCGCAAAGACGAGGACAACATTTTGTTGGACACTCCAAAGAAGGGCAACAAAGAGCTTTTCTATGAGAGCATACGAACAAACTTCCCTGATGTTGAACTCGGCGATGACGACGAGGAGAATTACGGCAAGGCTAACGAGCTGTTCGGACGCATCAAGAAGGAAAGTGACGAGAACAGAAGCAAGGCTAACAAATTTCAGGACGCTTTGGATGCAGACCCAGCGGCAGCGGCTGCATTTATGTCGTTTATGGAAGGCACTCCGCTCCCTACAGCTCTGAGAAAGTATTATGACGACGACGAGCTGACAATGAAGGAGGGCGACGAAGGCTATGAAGACTACAAGAAGGCTTACGACGACCGCAAGGCTGAGCGTCAGGCTGCAAAAGAGCGCGCAGATGCGTTCGAGAAGAACAAAGGTCTGAGTGATGAAGCCCTCAAGGAGTACGTTAAGGAGAACGGACTTGACGAGGAAGGAGCGACAAAGCTCACTGACGACATCATGAAGTTCATGGACGCTCTTGGTCGTGGCGAGATAACCAAGGAGATGTGGGGCAAGCTCGACAAGGCTTCAAGATACGATAAGGACTTGGAGGACGCTCATACGGCAGGCGAGATAGCCGGCAGAAACGAGAAGATTGAGAAGCAGATGCGTAAGTTGTCTGGTGACGGTCTTCCAGAAGCAGGCGGAAGCGCGTCAGAGAAGCCAGAGGAGCCAAAGGAGGAAGACAACTTCATGAAGAAGATTGGCGACCGCGTTAGAAGTCACTCGAAGTGGGAGCAGTCAGGCTTCAAGCGTATTTAGAGAATTTTCAATTATCAATAACCAATAAAAACAAAAAGAAAATGAGAAAGTTTTTTGAGAAAAATGGTGTTTTCGGTCTGTTTGTGACCGTACTTACACTAATCTTAGGTCTGGTTGACGGAACTGTCCTCATGGCTGCTGGAGCGGAAGCGTTTCCTGTAGGCGGCGACAAGGGCAATCCTGAGAGCGTTGGAGTGAACGGCGACTTGGATTCGCTGACAACTCGTAGAGAGTCGCCAGACTTGATTGAGGACACGGTGCTTGAGGAGGTTACTAAGATTCGCCCTTACATAGCGCCGTTGACCAGTGTGATAAACCACGCGAAATCGCGTAAGGCTGGCTCAATGGAGTTCGGCTGGTATTCTGTTGACACAAGAAGCGTGTCTGCGACAGTAACCGCATTCGCTGCTACAGCCGCTGACGCTCGTGGAAACACAGGAGCCACACTTACAGTTGACAACGCTGCGTTGTTCGCTGTTCGCGACACAATCTATGTGCCAACCGTATTCGGTTCTGTGGCAGGTGTGACAAACACTACACCGCTTGCGTGTCTTGTAGTCGCTAAGAATACTGAGAACAACACAATCACTGTGGCTGCAATCAACGGTGTTGAGGCAGACGGTGAGATGTCTGTTCCAAACATTCCAGCAAATACCAAGATTTACCGCATGGCGAAGGCTGCTGCCGAGGGCGAGATGAAGACTGCTTCGAGAATGAACCTGCCAAAGAAGTCAAAGAACTTCGCGCAGATATTCAAGTTCCAAGTATCTCAGACAACTATCCAGAAGCTTTCTGACAAGGAAGTTAAGTGGGAGTTGCCAGAGCAGGAGGAGCAGGGCATCTTCGAGTTCAAGATGGAGCAGGAGGCTTCGGCTCTGTTCGGTGTGAAGGGTTTGACCTTCGACCCAGTGAGCGGCGAGGAAATCTACACCACAGGCGGTATTGTAAGCTCAATCACCAACAAGTACGAGCTTGAGAAGGATGACACTACAGGTGCAATCCCAACTGAGAACCTTGTTGAGATGTGCAAGTTCATCTTCCAAGGCAATTCAGGAAGCAAGAAGCGTCTGATGTTCGCAGGTTCAGACTTCACTGCTGCGTTGTCAAAGGTTGACACAATCGAGAAGCAGGTTGAGGCTGGCAACACAGTTGTCGCTTGGGGCATCGAGTGGAAGGAAATCCGCACAAACTTCGGTACTCTGTTGCTGATGCAGCACGACATGTTCGACCTGTATGGCTACAGCGACAAGGCTGTAATCATCGACCCTGACTTTGTTGACAAGTACACATTCATCCCAATGAAGCGTGAGGAGCTTGACACAAGAAAGTCTGGCGAGTTCGACGGAGACGTTGTAGTATTCACCGAGGTATGCGGTTACGCATTGCGTTACCCATCATGCCACTGCATTGTGGAGCTTGGAGAGTAATAGTTGAGGTTAGTAATTAGATAATGGGAGCCTTTGGGATTATGGCATAAGCTCAAAGGCTCTCTTTATAAAAAGGAGAAAACGATATGACTAAAATTAAGAAATACGGAACAATCTACAGCAAGTTGTCATTCACTAAGAAGGTGAACGGCAAGCGTGTGGTAGTTAACTTTGAGAACGGCGGAGGCAACGGCAACATCAAGTATGGCACTTATGTTACTACCAAAGAGGACGTTCAGAAAGCCATCGAGTCGCACAAGATGTTCGGAAAGAAGGGCGTGAGTCAAATCTTCCTGCTCAGCGAGTCTGAGATAAAGTCTGAAAAGGCTCCGGAGGTCGAAGTTCCATTGAAGGAGATTCCTTCGGTAGAGAACGTGAAGGACGCGGTAGATGTGCTGACAGGCGAGCCTTACAACTTGAAGGCTGCGAGTGTGAACACTAAGGCAAAGGCAGAGTCCAAGGCAAAAGAGCTTGGTCTGTCATTCCCAAACCTAAAGTAAAAGAACGATGACAATAGAAGAACTTGTATTGCTAACAAAGGTAAAGCTTGAGGAGTACACTCCATTCGCGGAATCAACGATGATTGCGGCACCTCAGTCGGAAGGATTGGAAGTTAGACCAATAGAGTCTTACATCCGAAGACTTATGCCAGAGTCTGCGAACGAGCTTCTTTTGACACTCCCATTGTCAGTGATAAACAAAGATGTGATGAATATAAAGGAGATGTACATCAACGACGACGGAACAGGATGCTTCACGGTTGACGGTACATTCCTTAGAGTTCACACTCTGATGATGCACACTTGGATGCGACCTGTGAATGTATCGTTCCCTCTTGGCGGAGATGTGAGCGATATACAGGTGAATCCATACACAAGGGGTGGGCAGTACAAGCCTATTGTTATTCATTCAAGACCAGCCCAGATTGTATCTGGTGGTACTCTTGGGGAGGACACAACGCTGTGGTATTACACCATAGGCAAGGAATACGTGGAAGAACTCAGGGAACGCGGTCTTCTTGAGGAAACCAACGAGTATGACGGCTACCAGCTTGAGGCATACAAAGTCCTCGACTTAGCCGATAATGAAAGCGATATTTTCAAGGCGAGATTTCAGGTATCGAGATTCGATGAGAACAAGATACAGGCGAATCTTGCTGAGTTTTACGCAACCAAATGCGCGTCAAAAGTTTACGGAGTTTACGGAATGACTGAGCAGGCGGCTGCAATGGACAAGGATTTGTCCAATTTGATTAACTCCATATCACGATGAATAATACCAATATACAGAAATTACTTGTACGCAACAGGTCAAAGAGAGCCAAGGTCGCTATTCCTCACTCAGAAGTGAGCCACGAGGACAGCACGAATATGGCTCGCCTATTATGGAAGTACAAAGAGATGTGGGACGCAGGCGCTTCATTCAGAAGGAAAAGGCGCAGAAATCTGCGTTATGTATTCAACGACCAATGGTCCGACAAGGTTAAGGTCGATAATGAGTGGATAACAGAAAGCGAGAATATATCAAGGCAGGGCAAGGTTCCGTTGCAGAACAACCTGATACGCGCCCTGACTAAAACAATATTAGGCTCATACCGTCAGAACAAGGTGGAGCCGGAAGCGATAAGCCGCGACAGAGATGAGCAGGAGCTTGGCGAAATGATGACAATCGCTCTGCAAAGAGCGTGTCAGATAAATGAGCTCGAAGAAGTGGATGCCCATTCGCTTATGGAGCTTATGGCGAGCGGAATGGTATGTCAGGTAGTTCGCTACAAATGGTGGCGCAAAGAGCAAATAAATGACGTGTATGTTGAGGAAGTGAATCCAGCGAGATGTTTCTGGAACACAGACGTGGCAGATGTCAGATGCAACGACATCAGAACATTCGGCGTGATAAGCGACTACACTCTCGGCGAATTGACTCAGAGATTCGCGAAGAACAGAGTTGATGCTGTCCGTCTAAGAGAGATATACAACAAGAACAGCAGAAGTTACATACAGTCAATCTACCAAGCGTTCACAACCGACAGAATCAACAGTCTTGACTTCTTCATGCCGAGTGACGAGGAGAAGTGCCGAGTGATAGAGGCGTGGGAGCTTGAGAGCAAGGAGCGCATACAGGTGCACGACAAGCTCAACGGAGAGTTGTTCATCTGCGAGATGGAAGACTACGACTATCTGGTGGCAGAGAACAAGAAAAGACTCGCAGAGGCTATAGAAAACGGATTCACTGAGGAAGAGGCAGAGGACGCACTTCTGCTTGATTACAAGTGGTTCTATGACCAATTCTGGAAGGTGAGATACCTTTCACCATTCGGCGATATACTGTTCGAGAGCGAAACACCGTATGTACACAATGAGCATCCGTTCGAGGTAATGATGTACCCTATGGTTGACGGAGCCGTTCATTCTCTGATAGAGGACATGATAGACCAGCAGAGGTATATCAACCGTCTGATAACGATGATAGACTTCATAATGGGAGCGAGCGCGAAGGGTGTGCTTGTATTCCCAGAGGACGCTCTTGGCGATATGACGAAAGAGGAAGTGCTTGACGAGTGGGTTAAGTACAACGGAGTGATATTCGCTAAGATAAAGCCGGGCTCTGCGATGCCTACTCAAATATCTACAAACGCCACTAATATCGGCGCGTATGAGCTTCTGAATCTCCAGATGAAGCTGATGCAGGACGTGTCGGGAATACACGCCGCTATGCAGGGACAGCAGGCTAAGGCAGGAACTCCAAGTTCTCTGTACGCGCAGGAAACTCAGAACGCTCAGACGAACATTGTTGATATGCTCGACGGATTCAATTCGTTCAGAAGACGCAGGGACTACAAGATGATGAGTCTGATACAGCAGTATTATGACGAGCCGAGATACATCAACATAGCAGGTGTGAACTACTCTGAAACCGCGAAGTGGTACAACCCAGAGAAGATTAAGAAGAGCAGCTTCGACATAGTGATAAACGAGAGTCCTGCTACTCCTGCATACAGAAGCATAATGAATCAGTTCCTGTTGCAGGTATATCAGCAAGGACAGATGGATTTGGAAACTCTGCTTGAAACAAGTTCATACCCATTCAGCGACAAGATAATAAAGCACCTAAGAAAGAAGCAGGCTGAGATGCAGCAAGCGCAGCAGGCTCAGCAGGCTCAGGCTATGGAAGCCCAGCAAGGTCAAGTACCACAGCAGGCGGCTCCAGCGCAGATGCCGCAGGAAGAAGGTATGCCAGCCGACGCTATGGCTGACATCGAGCAGAGAGCAAACCCAGAGGCAATGAGATTGATTAACCAAGCATTACAGTAAAATATCATGGCAAGATTAACAAAAGAGGAGGTAAATAGAATCATAGAGATTCTTACCGATGTGATAGACAGAAAGATTACCGAACGCTTCGGCGAGAATCCGAAGATAAACGGTGTCGAGTTTGAAAAGCGGTACATGAAGGTCGGCTACGGAGCTGACAGATTCATCGACCACAAGTTGTTCAGACTGTATCTGAAACTGGTAAGTCCGCTTATCGCCGACAACGAGGCGAATGAAGGCGACGTGCTTGTCTTCAAGGACGGTGTGACCAAGTGGATTGACCCTGCGACAATGGACATGAAGTTCAGAGTCGAGATACCGGAAGGCGGCGTTCTTCCTGATGTTGGCGAGTCGTTTGTGATATACCTCACTCCACTCGAAGAAAGCCAGCCAGACAATATGTATCAGGAATGGATATATGTTGATGACAGATGGGAGAAGCTTGGTGTTATGAACTTGTCGAACTACTACACCAAGGTAGAGATTGACGAGAAGATTGACGAGCTGGAAGACGAAATCGAAGACACCAACGAGAGAATTGACGATGTGAACGAGCTTTTGAAAAGCAAGGTTGACAAGTTCCAAGCCTACAACTCGCAGGATGCGCATGATGTTCACTACATAGCCAAGACTACAAAGGTCATTGTTCTCGATGCAGAGAATCCGACATACACCACACAGGCGGAAGACCAGTTCGGCTATGGCGCTGACGTTGATTCTCCTGTGCTTGAGTTTGTAGTGAATACGAGCAACGCTAAAATCATAATGCCATACCTGCAAGAGCTGAATGACAGACAGGTCGTGTTGGCTAAGGTGTCCAAGGACTCTGAATACAAGACCTGCGCGTTTGATATAGTAAAGTCAGACAGCACGGTCGTTCATACACTTGGCTTGGCATACGGCGAGGGAGCAAGAGATGCCGCAGGAAACGGCAAGTATAAGGCTATGCTGTTCGCAAGATACATCAACGAAGGTGTAGAGCAGGTGACAAGATACGCTACGTTTGGAGATAGCGTTGCCCTGACAAAAGACGCGAGCAGCATAGCGTCGCTCAACTTCTCAGGCAAGACGACAAAATGGCAGCGAGTAGCTACAATCAGATTCGACCAAGATATGAAGAGTCTTGGAAACGACTTCAATATTAAGTTCGGAATATACCATTACAACTCTTGCACAGAATCAACATTCGTGTTACAGACAAGACAAAAAGTATTCAAAGAGGTATTGAGAACTCCGGGCTCGGCAAACGGCGTTATAGAGGACATTTGCTACAGACCGATAAGAGTGTACAGAACAAGCGGCAAAGGCGATGCAGGTGAGATTTGGGTTAAGTGCAGACAAGATAGCCGTCAAGACAACATGATGCAGATGCACCTGTACAATGTAATCGCAACTCCTTTATTTAACCCTCTGACTCAGTATGCAGCATTCAACCAGAATACATCGGAGCATCTTATGTGGGTTTGGGAGAACCAGCACAGCGACTTTGTTGATTATTCTCCTATCGGTCCATGGCTTGACAATAAGCCTACAGCGATAGATTCAAGTACGAATACCGCTATTCTTGATTGCCAGATGATACCAGACGAGCAGGAGGTAGAGCCTGTTGTTCCAACAACATCAGTCACTCTCACAGATTCAGCTCCAACATACACGGTTGACGAGAACTCTGACAGTGTAATATCGGTAATCAACAACTGTGTGAACGCCACAGGAAAGGTCGTGCTGAACACTCTCGAAGACAACAAGGCTGTGACATTCGTTGTGGACGACAGCTCAATTCAAGACCTGACAATAGAAGACAACACACAGTCGCCAGCAGAAGCAACCAATGTCGAGATAGGCTATTCTGCGATAGCGAGCTGGAACAACACATCAGAGGTATGGACTGTTGTTGCCAAGAGTTCAGACAATACTCCGGTAATCGAGGACTACAGCAACATAGAAGTAAACCACGTTTTCCACTATGACCAGATAGACAATGTGTCAGAACTTGAAACGGCTTTGCAGATATTCGTGACACCATTGAGCGGTGTGTATCATGAGGAAGTCAACGAAGGCGATTTGATTCTTATGGCGGAGCCTGTCAATCAGGCAAGATTATCTGAGTCTGACTGCGGTGTTGATGCAGGTGTATATGTGATTGACAAGGTTGAGGCTGACCAAAACTTTGATGTGTCATCTATCATCATAAGCAAGGTTGCTGGCGTTGACAAGCTCAATAATATCGTCGGCAAGAACTCTGGCAAATTCACAGAGGAAGGCTATTGGAAGGTCATTAACGGCAGCATACGAAAGGTGCACAGACAGACGGACGAAGTGTTTGCGGCACACAAGGAGCAGCCAGAGTGTCCGGGCGAGGTTGTGGCAATACCAATCATCGGAGATGCGGAGGCTATTGCTTCAATCGAGATACAAGATAAGTATAAGACTAATGTCGGCGTTATCATTGATTGCAGCGACACTGTGATTGAGTTCTCAGAAGATGAGTGGTACAAACACGAGGTTAAGAAACTGACCTTCAACACTATCATGATAGACGACAATTCTGGCGGCTATGTGCTGAACTCTAAGTACAACAACAAGACTTGTGCTATCAAGTTCTATGTGAAGGTGGGCGACAGAGAGCCAGTATTGAGAACGCAGATGATACTGCTGACAGCGGCTAACATACTGCCAACGATAAACAACATCTTTAATCACTTCGCTACCGTGTATGTGCTGAACGCGTCAAACGAGCAATACAACGGCTACTCAGGACACGAGGCTATGAACGTGCTTCTGTCGTCATACGACAATCCTGTGAACCTCGTTGATGAGGTCGCTCCTACTACGGCAATAGACGCAAGCTCAGGCTACACTGTTGACGGAACAGAAGATAACGCTGTGAACATCAGCAACACATCTGGCTCAACCCAGACAGTGACATTGCCTACAGGTGGTTCCGCTCTTGCAGAGCCAAAGACTATAATCTTCGTGGTGGCTGACGGTAGCGACGACATTCTGTTCACAGACGGCACAAGCACTGTGACAGGCAGCGCAGGCGAGCAGATTACATGCTCGTGGGACGGAAACAGCTGGACCGTGATAGACGGTGGTCAGAAACAGGAGCAGGTTCAGCTCGACACAAACGATTTGGCTCACATCACAGTCAACGGACTGTTGGAGCTTAATGGCTCGTGTAGAACGTCAGAGGTTCAGACACCTGTAAGTCCAACAGCCGACAATGTTGTAGCATGGATGCACCCAGCCTACGGTCAGATGTCTGCATGTCTTGGCATATATGTAGGAAACAATGTGGTTCCATACAGTGTATTGCAGAATATAGCTAACAATGCGAGCAACAAGTATATTGCTATCAGAGACCTCGGCAATATCTATATGCAGCACAACGGAAGCTGGCTTAGAGAGTATTGCTCAGGAGTATATTGGGTGACATCAGTAGAAGATACAGGTCTTGGCTACACCAAGGTTCAGTTCGGATGGATGGACAACTCGAAGAACCTGATATATTACATCACTCCCGGTATTGTAAATGTTCAATACTATGAGGTGTATGAGGTGCTGACTAACGGAACATTCGGTGACGAGGCTGTATATCACAGAATAGGTCATGACTTGGTGAGAATGCAGCCTGCTCTAAAGAGCGGTGTTAGCATCAAGACCGTGAACGGTCAGAGTCTGCTCGGCAGCGGAAACATCTCTATAAGTGGTGGTGGCGGCAGCGGAATACAGGCGGCGAGCTTCGTGCTGTACAACCTCAGCGGACAGATAACAACCGTTGCAACACAGGCATATCCGTTGACACTGACAGCCAAGTTTCCACAGCTCGGCGGCAGAGATTGGCTGAGCCCTGACCAGACGACAGGCGTTATCTCGTTCACCGGAGCAGGCGTGTACAAGATAGAAGGCGGTCTTGGTCTGACAGCAAGCTCGACAAACAGGGTGGTGAGAGTCAAGTTCTCAGTCCTCAATAACGGCGTTGAGGTTCAAGGTCAGACTGTGAACATCGGCGATACTACGGCAGGCGGAAGCGGCGGCAACCCTTCTGTTGTGGCAATCCCATCGTTCGAGGTCCTGATAGAAAGCGGCTGGACATTGAAGATAGAGTTCTCGACAGACACTCAGTCGGTAATAACATTTGACACAACATCGTCGTCTATTGTAATCACTAAGACGGCAGAGATAAGCTAAGGCAAGGAGGCGAAAGCCTCTTTGCTTATATCACTATTAACAATAAAAAAGGAGGGAAGAATGAAGTATTTCACAATTAACGAACTAACAAAGTCAGCAACTGCGACGAGCAAGGGTATAGACAATACTCCTACGAAAGAAGTTGCAGGCAATCTGACCACATTGGTTGACAAGGTGCTTGACCCACTGCGCGAGGCGTACGGCAAGCCGATAAAGGTAAACAGCGGTTATCGCTGTCCTAAGCTGAACAAGGCTGTGGGTGGCAGTGCGACAAGCCAGCATGTGCTTGGTCAGGCGGCTGACATCACAGGCGGCAGCAAGGCGGAGAACAAGAAGCTGTTTGATTTGGTCAAGTCGTTGAAACTGCCTTTCGACCAGCTGATATGGGAGAACGGCGGAGTGTGGGTGCATGTGAGTTGCAGCCCAAGAAACAGA
>Ga0247609_10000416_pt1 | contig 60357 bp, 40 predicted proteins | sample 172DNAGHGlowgp2_FD_193487 | JGI IMG/M metagenome (GOLD analysis project Ga0247609, IMG submission 193487) | Sheep rumen microbial communities from Palmerston North, Manawatu-Wanganui, New Zealand - 1728 DNA GHGlow gp2 | ecosystem: Host-associated > Mammals > Digestive system > Stomach > Rumen ... | reverse complement strand
TGATGCGGGCTATGAACTCCAATTTCGCTTTTCCCATATTCTTTGGCTTTTAGTTTGTAATGGGCATAACGAAGGATGTGGCAGTTTAGTATTTAAAGATTGTCTTTTTCAACCGTACAGGTCGAAAGATTTTATAAAAAAGGGGTGAAGTTGTCTTTTGCAGTACGGGTACAACGTACAAACTGAGCAGATAAGTTTTAGAAGGCTGTTTTCACACGCCCCCCTCAACCACCTTCACCTCATCCTCCGTCAAGCCATACAATTCATACACCAGCCCGTCAATCTCCCGCTCCCACGCACCCGTGTCCACCTGCGGGTTCGTCTTCTTCGCGGCAAGGATTTTGTCTACAGAAACTGTTGATTATATCGTTTTTAATTTGTAATTTCGCTGCCGTATTTCTCACCAATGGTTTGTTGAAGTAGTCAATCGCAAAAACAGGTGAAAAATACGGGAATAGCAAGTTATTGCTGATATATCAACCGCTAAAATTGAAAAATATTTACGCAATCAAAAATTAAACGATTATGGAAAAATTGACAAAAGAACAAATTGAGCAAAAGAAAGAACAGCTCGTGAAGTTATTAAAAGAAGCCCAGGTCCTGAAGGACGAGCTCATGGCCGTGGGAGAATGGCCTCTCGACGAGGACGATCTCGACAACGTCGCCGGCGGATTTTTCATAGGCGGTCAACAAAACGACTGGATATAATCCTTGTGGATTGTCGTTAGAGGCTAACCGCCACCTGCGCCGCCAACATCTCCTCCACCTCATCCTTGCGGTAGTCGGATAACTTAATTGTATAGTACCGGTCGTAGTCGGGGTGGAGGACGCAGAGGATCATGGAGGAAACCTTCATGCCGTATTCGGTTTCGAGGATGTATTTGTAGAAGCTCTGCTGGAGCTCGTAGTGGTAGTAGCTGGAATTGTCGAGGTGGGAGAGGATGGAGAGGCCGCGGCCGGTGCCGTATTTCTTCGGGTAGCCGTCGATGATGAGGTTCTTGCTGCGCTTCCAATCGACCATCACGAAGCTGCTGTCGGGCTTGCGGAAGAGCGCATCGACAGTGCCCGCAATGCCGTACTGCGGAAGCGTGACAATCTTCTCGGCATCGTAAAAGGCAAGCCCGCGTCGCACAATCTGCTCTTCGTGGAACTTGCGGAAGAGTTGGAACTCCTTGAACTCCTCCTCATGTGTTTTCCCTTTCAGGAAATACTCGATTTGCTGGTGCATGAAAGTGCCGCGCTCGGAAGGCTCGAGCATCTTGCGGATGACCTCCTCGCGGCTCTTTCCCGATTCTTTCATGAACTTCTCTATATACGCCTCTTCGTCGAAAAGTGGGAAGAACTTCTCGATGAGGGTGGTCACGGAGGTGTAGTCGGCGGAACCCGTGGTGTTGCGGGCATCGGCATACGTGTGCGTGGCTTCGCTGAAGACGATGTCAGGATGTTGCGTCTGCGGGGTGGGGGATTTCCCCGCCTTGACGGACGTCACCAGTTCCTCGAGGTAGTCGGGCATCCCGAACGACTGGATGTGGAGGCGTTTCTCGCGGACGAGGTCTTTCTCCATGTTCACGGCTTCCTGTTGCGTCCACCGTTGCTCGGGCGTGACTTGGCAGTGGAGTTCGTCAGAGGTGCCGCGCAATCGTGACACGACCTGTCGCAGCAGGTCGATGCAGGCCTCAGGCTGTTCGCGTACTTGTCGCTCGGAGAACCGCACCGCTGTCCAGCCGCAGTCGTTGAAGTAGCCGTCGCGAACCCCGTCCTTGCTCTCCGTGTAGTGCATCGGGAACCGGTACCAGCCGTGATACGGTGCGTCGATTTCCACATCCACGAAGATGCCGGCGGCCTCGTCGATGAGGGCGATGGCAGGCTCGTAGGGGATGGCGCGGCAGGGCACGGGCAGCGACACCTCGCAACGGAGCATGGGCTCCAGGTCGCTACCGCGAATGGCGCTCAGGAGATGCACGTCGGAATATCCGCGGACATCAGAGCGTTCATGTAGCGGGAGTATGCTCTCCGCATGTTTCGTCGGCCAGGAGATAATCGGGTATGATGGTGCCATAGTCTTCGTTATCATTGCCCCCATACTGTGGTTTACACCTTGTGTGGGGTTAATTGCGCTTCGCGCGTTTTGCCTCTCCGAGGTCTCAGGGGTGGCAGCGCTCGTGCCTCGCGCATTACCCCTGGCTACCGAGCTCTTATCCCTCCGGGACTGTTCAAAGAATATTTTTCAATATGTATTTTCGGTACAACTGCTAACTACTAACTACTAACTGTCTTCATACTTCTCCAGCAGAATCCCGAAGCTCTCCACGCCTTCCACGACCTCCTCGCGCATGCCTTGCGTGACGGTGAAAGTGTATTCGCCGTTGAAGGGGAAGCGCACCTTGGGCTGGAAGAGGAACTTGTTGTCCTTCAGGCGACCGTTGCCCTTGCCGGTCCAGTTTCCGAACTTGTCGCAGAGGATGAAGCCGAGGGTGTCCTGTTCGGTGTGGCCGTCGGGATACTTCGTTCTCATGAAGACATAAAAGTTCTGCGTCGCGAAGTCGGTGGTGTTTCGCAGCTGGATGTACATGTTGTAGTACTGCATGGAGTCTTCGATGTTCACCTTGAAGTAGAGCGGCCTGTCCACCGCCCACTTCTCGTGCGGCAGTGTCTGGACATCGCCGTAATAGATTTTGTGGTGGCAGCTGGCGAACAGCATCGCCAGGGCTGCGAGGAGTATGAAGAGTGTCCGTTTCATAGTCGTTATGAGTCTGCGATGTGTTTGAGTTCTTCGGCGCTCACGTTGCCGCCCTCCTCCATCTTCTTCTGGTTGACGATGGCGAAGCTCTCGAGGTTTTCGGGCATCTTGCCCTGCTCGTTCATCTTGATGATCTGCTTCACACGGTCGAGGGGGATGGAGAAGAGGTTGTTGGGGTCGTCCTCGTAGGCGTACCACACGAGTTTCTTGAATATGTCGATTTTGTTGTATATGCCCTTGCCCTTTTGGGTTTTGAGCACGGTGCGGGCGGAGGGGAACTCCTTGAGCTCGCGCTGGTAGGTCTCCTGTTCGAAGTTGAGGCAGCATTTGAGTTTGCCGCACATGCCGGCGAGCTTCTGCGGGTTGAGGGAGAGCTGCTGGGTGCGGGCGGTGCTGGTGGAAACCGATTGGAAGTTGGTGAGCCACTGCGAGCAGCAGAGTTCGCGGCCGCAGGAGCCGATGCCGCCGAGCCGTGCCGCCTCTTGGCGCACGCCGATCTGGCGCATCTCGATGCGGATGTGGAACTGCTCGGCCAGAATCTTGATGAGCTCGCGGAAATCCACGCGCTCCTCGGCGGAGTAGTAGAAGATGGCTTTCGTGCCGTCGCCTTGGTACTCCACATCGTTGACCTTCATCTTCAGGTTGAGGTCCCAGGCCGTGTATCGCGATGAAAGCATGGTGGTGTATTCTTTGTCCACGGTGGCAATCCACTCCTCGATGTCGGCGTAGCGGGCGTGCCGGTAGAGTTTTTTGGTGACGTTCTCGATTTTCACGTGCTTGGCCTGCATCTGCCGTTGCACCTGCAACCCGAGCATGGAGACAATGCCGATGTCGTGGCCGGGGCTGGACTCCACGGCCACGATGTCGCCCACCTTGAAGACGATGCCGGGCGGCAGTAGGTAGAAGTCCTTGTGGCTGTTTTTGAAACGCACCTCCGCGATGGGAAACTCCAAGTAGTCGAGGCCGATCTCGAGTTTGTCCATCCAGTTGTAGGAGGGCAGCTTGCAGGAACTGTACTGGTATTGTCCGCAATGCGCGCCCTGCTCGGGGTTGGGGGTGTCCTTCAGTCCGCGGGTGTGGAAGATGTTGCCCGCAATCTTGTCGGCCTCGTAGGAGACGCCTGTGCGGATGTCCATGTTAAGGTAGGGCTCCCAGTCCTCGCCGGCAGGCACGTTGCTTTCAAGGTCCTGCTTGTCGATGGGCGCGGTTTTCTTGCGCATCATCTTGGTCACTTCTTCCAGCTCCTCGGCGGTGAGGGTGTCGTAGTATTCGCGGTCCTCGTCGCTTTCGTCGTCGGAGTGCTCCAGCGTCGGATCCTTGAGGAGCCGCTCGCCCTTGGTCTTGTTCTTTTGGCGGCGGTTGTTGTCCTTGCGGTTGCCGCCGTTGCCGTTCTGGCCTTTGCCGCCTCCGTTCTGATCTTTGTTGGCACTGTTTTGGCCTTTGTCGCCGTTGTTTTGGCCTTTGTCACCATTGCTCTGGCCTTTGTTTTCGCCTTCGCCTCTCGTGGGCTGTGCCTGCGGTTTGGGCGCATTGGCTTTCTCCTTCAAGGGGTGTTCCTGCGGCTTGTCCGGTTTCGCCTCGTTTTTCGCCGGGGCGGTCTCAACGTTCTTGTTGTCAGCTATATTTGCGTTTGCGTTGCTCTCTCTTTGAGGACCCGATCCGTCGTCACGGCGGTGGTTTCTTCGTCTGTCGTTGTCGTTTCTCATTCCAAAAAATTTAAGCGGCAAAGATACGATTTTTTTGGTTTAATTAAGGTTTATGGTTTAAGGATAACAGCATCCCCCCAATCCCATAAACCCAATCCCATAAACTGTAAACCGTAAACCGTAAACCGTAAACCCAAAAAAAAGGGAACCCTTCCGGATTCCCCTTCATATTATCAATCGTCAATTGTTGATTACTTCTTCAGTTCTTCTTTCTTGTCGTTCTTCTTGTTGAACCTCAGCAAGTCGTAAGCCAACGGGTTGGAGACGAAGATGCCTGAGTAGGTACCGAAGGCGATACCGAGGAACATGGCGAACACGAATCCGCGGATGACCTCGCCGCCGAAGATGAAGATCACCAACAGGGTGACCAAGGTGGTGGCGGCGGTGTTCACGTTACGACCCAACGTGCCGTTGATGGCGGCGTTGAAGTTGTCGTAGTTGCTGCGCTTCGGATAGAGGGCCAGGTTCTCACGCACACGGTCGAAGATAACCACCACGTTGTTGATGGAGTAACCGATGACCGTCAGGATGGCGGCGATGAAGTTCTGGTCAATCTCCATCGTGAACGGCAGCACCTTGTAGAACAGGGAGAACATACCGATGGTCAGGAATGAGTCGTGGAACAGGGCGAAGACACCGGCCATACCGAACTGCCAGTTGCGGAAGCGGATGGCGATGTAGATGAAGATGAGCACGAGGGAGGCCAGCACCGCCCAGATGGCGTTGCGCAGCAACTCGCGGGCGACGGTGGGCTGGATCTTGGTCGAGGACTGGATACCACGCTCGTCGTTGGTCAGGTGCGTGAAGTCATATTCGTTCAGATCCTGCTTGTCGTAGAAGCCTTTCAAAGCGTTGTAGAGTTTCTTCTGGCACTCTTCGTCAACCTTGACGTCGTTGCTCTCGATCTTGTAGTTGGTGACGATACGCACTTGGTTGTTGCTACCGAAGGTCTTGACCTCGGGGGAACCGCCGAATTCTTTGATGACGGCCTCACGGACATCCTTCGTGACGACATCCTTGTCGAAACGCACCACGTAGCTGCGACCGCCGGTGAAGTCGACACCGCGTTGCAGACCGAGGGTGCAGAAGGAGATGATGGAGATGACGGCCAGGGTGGCGGAGATGATGTAGCAAACCTTGCGGATCTTCAGGAAGTCGAAATTGGTGTTCGTGAAGGCGTTGATGGTAGCGGCGGTGCCCACGGAGAAGTCTTTGCCTTTCTTCAGGCGGGCCTCGATGATCACGCGGGAGACGAGGATGGCGGTGAAGAGGGAGGAAAGGATACCGATGATGAGGGTGGTGGCGAAACCTTGGATCGGGCCGGAACCGAAGATGTACAGCACGATAGCGGTGATCAAGGTGGTGACGTTACCGTCGATGATGGCGGAATAGGAGTTCTTGAAACCTTCCTCAACGGCCACGCGGATGCCCTTGCCGGCGCGCACTTCCTCGCGCACACGCTCGTAGATGATCACGTTCGCGTCGACGGCCATACCCAGGGTCAGGACGATACCGGCGATACCGGGCAGCGTCAGGACGGCGCCCATGGAGGCGAGCACGCCGATGATGAAGAAGACGTTCAGCAGCAGGGCGAGGTCAGCGACCAGACCGGCGCGGCTGTAGTACAGGAACATATAGATGATGACCAACAGGAAGGCGCCGAGGAAGGAGAGTAAACCGGAACGGATGGATTCCTTACCCAGCGTAGGTCCGACGATTTCGGATTGGACGATGTTGACGCCCGCTTCGAGGTTGCCGGAGTTCAGCACGGTGGCGAGGTCCTTGGCTTCCTCGATGGTGAAGTTACCGGAGATTTCGGAGTTGCCGCCGGCAATCTCGTTCTTCACGGTCGGGGCGGAATAGACGAACTGGTCAAGCACGATGGCGATGCAGGTGGGGTTGTTGGCCGTGCCCTTGTTGGCGGCGTCGCGGGTGATCTTGCGCCACTCGTCGGCGGCCTGGTCTTCCATCGACATGGTGACGACCACGCGGTTGTTCTGGTCAACGTCCTGACGGGCGGTGCGCACCACGCGGTTGCCGTTGATGGTCTCAGAGCTCAACAGCGGTCCGATGCGGTCGTTTTTCTTCTTGAGGGGATAGAGCGGATAGCCGGTGATGGTGTCGAACTTCTCGGGGGAGCCCCAGTAGAAGACCACGTTCGGGTCGCCGAGGATTCTCTGCAGTTCGGGCAGCATCTGGTCGATTTTGGTCATGTCGGCCTCGCGGAAGTAGCCGATGACGTTATAACCGCCGGTGAGCACGTGGGCGAGGATGGCGCCTTCGCCAATCTCCTCTTCCTCGTCTTCGTCTTCGTCGAGGTCGGCCAAAGCCTTGGAGGCAGTGTCGAGGGCCGCGAGGGTGGTGTCGCCTTGCAGGGCGGCGTCAATGGCGGCGTCGGCCTCGTTGGCGGGAGCGGCCTCCTGCTTGTTCTGAAGTTGCTGGGCCAGCTTGGCGTCAGCCTCGGCGAAGCGCTGCTGGATGGAACGGCCGCCGACAACGTCGTTATAGACCTCCCAGAACTCCAGTTTGGCGGTGCTCTTCAGCAGGTCGGTGACGCGCTCGGGCTCCTTCACGCCGGGAAGCTCCACGAGGATACGGCCGCCTTGCAGCATCTGCAGGTTGGGCTGTGCCACGCCGAAACGGTCGATACGGGTGCGCAGGATCTTGAAGGTGCGGTCCACGATTTCGCCGCTCTCCTTGCGGATGTAGCTGATGATGTCGGCGTCGGAGGCGTTCTTCAGGCCGGAACGCTCACCGAAGTAGGTGCGCAGGTTGGCGTTGTTGAGGTTCAGGGCTTTCTTCTCGGCGTTGAAGTTCTTCACGAAAATGTCGATGAAGTCGCCGTTCACGGTCTTCTCGTATTCGGCCTGCGCCTTCTCGAAAGCGTTCTTGAAGAGTTGGTCCTCGGTGTTGGTGGCCAGGCTCTTCACAGCGTCAGGCATGGAGATCTCAAGGGTCACGTTCATACCGCCCTTCAGGTCCAGACCCAGGTTGAGCTCTTTGTATTTACACTGTTTGTAGGTGTTCCCGAGATAGACCTTCTTGTCGTTCATCCCGGTCAGATACTGGCGGGTGCGGGCATCCACAACGGAGTCCGTCAGGTGCTTCTCCAGCATCACGTCGCCGTTCGCGATTCTCTTCACCTCCTCAAGGGCGGCGGGGTCGTTGGCGTATTTCGCGGCTTGTCTCTCCACACGCCAAGAGGCGAATGAGAACGACAGGCAGTAGACGCAGACCAGCGCGATTAGGATGGTGAAGAATAAAATCAGTCCTTTGTTTTTCATCTTGACTTTTATTAATTGTTTGATTTATAAATAATTATACTTTTCTCAACCTAATTTTTTTAAGGCCGCAAATATACAAATTTTGTGGTATGATTTTCAAAGGTTGAAAAATTGTTGAAAAGAATACGAGCGAGTTGTATGTCGTTCGGTGCGGAGAAGCAAAATTTCGCGTTCCCGCAAAACATAATTGCGTCTCTGCATAAATAAAAATTGTACCTTTGCCGCTCAAAATTGACATTATGGCAGACGACAAGAAAATCATTTTCTCGATGGTGAACGTCAGCAAGACGTACCCGCCTCAAAAACAAGTACTTAAAAACATATACCTCTCCTTCTTTTATGGAGCGAAGATTGGTGTGCTCGGCCTCAACGGCGCGGGAAAATCCTCCCTGCTGAAGATTATAGCCGGCCTCGACAAGTCCTACCAGGGCGAGGTGGTCTTCTCGCCCGGTTATTCGGTGGGCTATCTGCCGCAGGAGCCGCAAATCGACGACAACCTCTCCGTCAAGGAGGTGGTGATGCAGGGTGTGCAGCCTATCGTGGATATATTAAAGGAATACGAAGAGGTGAACATGAAGTTTGCCGAGCCGATGAGCGACGACGAGATGAACAAGCTCATCGAACGGCAGGGCGAGCTCACCGACCTTATCGAGCAGTACGATGCGTGGGAGCTGGATTCCAAGCTGGAACGCGCGATGGATGCCCTCCGCTGCCCCGACGGCGACACGCCCGCCAAGAACCTCTCCGGAGGTGAGCGACGCCGCGTGGCCCTCTGCCGCCTGCTGCTCACCGAACCCGACATCCTCCTCCTCGATGAGCCCACCAACCACCTCGATGCCGAGTCGGTGGAGTGGTTAGAGGCTCACCTGCAGCAATATAAGGGTACGGTCATTGCCGTCACCCACGACCGATACTTCCTCGACCATGTGGCCGGCTGGATTTTGGAGCTCGACCGCGGCGAAGGTATCCCGTGGCAGGGTAACTACAGCTCCTGGCTCGAACAGAAGGCCAACCGTCTGGCAATGGAGCAGAAGCAGGAGAGCAAGCGCATGAAGACCCTGGAGCGCGAGTTAGAGTGGGTGCGCATGGCCCCGAAGGCGCGTCACGCGAAGTCGAAGGCTCGTTTGAACGCCTACGACAAACTGCTCAACGAGGATGTGAAGGAAAAGGAGGAGAAACTGCAGATTTTCATCCCCAACGGACCGCGTCTCGGCAACAATGTCATCGAGGCTCAGCACGTGCGCAAGGCCTTCGGGGACAAACTGCTGTTCGACGACCTGAACTTCAACCTGCCGCCCAACGGCATTGTGGGCGTCATCGGTCCCAACGGCGCCGGCAAAACCACGCTCTTCCGCCTCATTATGGGGTTGGAGAAACCCGACAGCGGAGAATTCAAGGTCGGAGAGACCGTCAAGGTGGGTTATGTGGACCAGCAGCACACGGTCATCGACCCCGAAAAGAGCGTCTACGAGATAGTCTCCGAGGGCGCGGAGCAGATGATGATGGGGGGCCGGCTTGTCAACGCGCGGGCTTACTTGTCGCGGTTCAACTTCAGCGGCACCGATCAGGGCAAGAAAGCCGGTGTGCTCTCCGGCGGTGAACGAAACCGTCTGCACCTGGCCCTCACGCTGAAGTCGGAGGCCAACGTCCTGCTCCTGGATGAGCCCACTAACGACATCGATGTCAACACGTTGCGGGCGTTGGAGGAAGGTCTGGAGAATTTCGCGGGTTGTGCGGTGGTGATTTCCCACGACCGCTGGTTCCTCGACCGCATCTGCACCCACATTCTCGCCTTCGAGGGCGATTCGCAGGTCTATTTCTTCGAGGGCAGCTACACCGAATACGAGGAGAACAAACGGATGCGCCTCGGCAACGTCGCCCCGAAGAGAATCCGATACAAGAAAATCACGGTCATTTAGACAATGGTCAATGGCCAATGTCGTGTTTTAGAAATTGCTTCTCCAATCACTATTCACAAATCACTATTCACTATTCGCAAAAAAATGTATCTTTGCCGATTCATTATAATAAGGAATGTATGAAACGAGGATTTTGGTTTTTAATGATGGTATGTGCTGTCTTGACGACAGTTTCCTGCCAAAACAAAGCGAAGAAAAACACCCCGGAAGCGGTCACAGAGCGGTTCGCCAAGGCGTTCTACACCGCCGACTTCCCCCACATGTACGAGTACAGCACCAAAAAGTCGGATATTGTCATCCAACAGCTTCAGAATGCCATGAAGGAGAATTCCGATCATCTTGAAGAGATGAAAAACAACAAGGTGGAATTCGTGAGCACCTCGGTGGAGAATCAGACCGACTCGACCTGCACCTGCGCATGCAAGGTCATCCTCAACGAAAACCCCCGCACCGACAAATGGGATCTCCTCAAAGAGGACGGCAAATGGAAGGTGACCCTCATCATGCCGTGACAATTAACAATGTACAATGTACAATTAACAATGTACAATTGACAATGTACAAAGAACAATACCCCGCATCAATAACCCATAACCCATAACCATTAAGGAAGATGAATTTCGTACAAGAATTGAGATGGCGCGGCATGTTGCACGACATCATGCCTGGAACCGAAGAGTTGTTTAACAAAGAAGTCTGTTCCGTCTATCTGGGCATCGACCCGACGGCGGATTCACTGCATATCGGCCATTTGGTGGGCATTATGATGTTGTCGCACCTGCAGCGTTGCGGCCACCGGCCCATTGCCCTGCTTGGCGGTGCCACCGGCATGATCGGCGACCCCTCTGGCAAAAGCCAAGAACGTAATCTGCTGGATGAGGCGACGTTACGTCACAATCAGGAGTGTATCAAGAAACAGCTGAGCAAGTTCCTTGATTTCGACAGCAAGGAGCCCAATGCGGCACTGTTGGTCAACAATTACGACTGGATGAGCAAGTTCTCCTTCCTGGAGTTCATCCGCGATGTCGGCAAGCACCTGACCGTCAATTACATGATGGCGAAAGATTCGGTCAAGAAGCGTTTCAACGGCGAGGGCGACGGCATGTCGTTCACCGAATTTTCCTACCAGTTGGTGCAGGGTTACGATTTCCTGCATCTTTACCAGACCGAAAACTGCAAGGTGCAGATGGGCGGCTCCGACCAATGGGGCAATATCACCACCGGAACGGAACTGATTCGTCGTATGCTCAACGGCGAGGCCTACGCGCTCACCTGTCCGCTCATCACCAAGGCTGACGGTGGCAAGTTCGGCAAAACCGAGAAGGGCAATGTCTGGCTCGATCCCGCCCGCACTTCCCCGTACGCTTTCTACCAGTTCTGGCTCAACTGCTCCGACGATGACAGCAAGCGCTATATCCGCATCTTCACCCACTTCACGAAGGAAGAAATTGAGGAGATGGAGCGTCAGCATGATGCCGAACCGCATTTGCGCATTTTGCAGAAGGCTCTGGCTAAAGATCTTACCGTCCGCGTACACTCGCAGGAGGATTACGACGCCGCCGTCAACGCCTCCGAAATCCTCTTCGGCAAGGGCACGGCCGAGAATCTCGCCGCTCTTTCCGAGGAAATGTTCCTCTCTGTCTTTGAGGGTGTTCCGCAGTTCGAAGTGCCGACGACCGTTTTGGACGAAACCTGCGGCGTGGTCGATTTCCTTGCCAAGCACACCCAGGTTTTCAACTCCAACGGCGAAGCCCGCCGCATGCTGAAAGACAACGGCGTCGCCATCAACAAAACCAAGGTGAAGGAGGACAAAACCGTCACTAAAGACGACCTCCTCAACGGGAAATATGTGTTGGTACAGAAAGGCAAGAAGAACTATTACATCGTGAAATTTGTTTAATCCTGGGTGTAGAGACGCAAAATTTTGCGTCTCTACAATCCCCAATAACCACCTAAACCCTTTATTATTCATCATTCATCATTCATCATTCATCATTCATAATTCATAATTCATCATTGAAATAATGGGCTACGTATCCTTAATCCTCCTCATTCTCCTCGGCATCATCTTGATGATCCTGGATTTCCTCGTCATTCCCGGCGGGGTGGTGGCTATCCTCGGCGTACTTTGCATGGTCGGCGGGGTAGTCACAGCGTTTGTGCAGTTCGGTGCCACAGTGGGCATTATCACCCTCGTGCTGACGGCGGTGATCACCCTCGGCTCGTTCTGGCTGATGATGCGCTCGAAGACGTGGCGTAAGTTGCAACTCAAAACGCAGATAGACAGCAAGATGAATGAGGTTGACGAAACCAAGTTGAAAGAGGGTATGGAAGGTGTGGCTGTTTCGCGGCTCGCCCCTACAGGCACCGGCCTTTTTGGCGATACCGAGGCCGAGGTGGTCTCCATGCAGGGCTTTATCGACCAGGACACGCCCATCAAGATTCACAAAATCGAAGGTAGCAAAATCATTGTGGAAATACTTAACCAAAATAATTCGTTATGACACAGACCATTATCACCATTGTCATTGTACTGGCGCTGGTCATCCTTTTCTTCTGGATGGTACCGTTGCGCCTGTGGTTCAACGCCCTTTTGAACGGTGTCCACGTCTCTTTAGTACAGCTAATCCTGATGCGTTGGCGTCGCGTTCCGCCAGATATGATTGTCAGCTCGATGATTACGGCTTCGAAAGCGGGTATCGAGATCAACCGCGATCAGTTGGAAGCCCACTATTTGGCCGGCGGTCATGTGAAACCGGTGGTCAGTGCGCTGATTGCCGCTGACAAGGCCAACATTTCCCTCGATTTCAAGTCGGCCACCGCCATTGATCTGGCCGGACGTAACGTCTTGGAAGCCATCCAGACATCCGTCAACCCGAAGGTCATCAACACACCTCCGGTTGCGGCTGTGGCCAAGGACGGTATCCAGCTGATTGCCAAGGCGCGAGTCACCGTGCGCACGAACATTCGCCAGCTGGTGGGTGGTGCCGGCGAGGAGACCATCATCGCCCGTGTGGGTGAGGGTATCGTCTCCGCCATTGGTTCCGCCGATACGCACAAACAGGTGCTGGAAAACCCCGATTCTATCTCCAAACTGGTGTTAACCAAGGGTTTGGACTCCGGTACGGCATTTGAGATTCTTTCCATCGACATCGCGGACGTGGATGTGGGTAAGAACATCGGCGCCATGCTGCAGATGGACCAGGCCAATGCCGACAAGAACATCGCGCAGGCCAAGGCCGAGGAGCGTCGTGCCATGGCTGTGGCCCAGGAGCAGGAGATGAAGGCAAAGGCCCAGGAGGCACGCGCCCAGGTTATCCTCGCTGAGGCGGAGGTCCCGAAAGCCCTCGCCGACGCGTTCCGTAGCGGCAACCTCGGTGTCATGGACTATTACAAGCTTGAGAACATCAAGGCCGACACTTCCATGCGCGACGGTATCAGCAAAATGGGCCAGGGCGGACAGAACCCTACCAAAAAATAATGCGATGAATATCAGAGCATTCATCACTTCCATCATTTTGAGCATAGCCATCTTTGGTTATGCTCAAAATGTTTCTGTGCCGAAATACAAGTATCGGTACGAGATGGTGCGGTTAGACTCCACCTATGATGCGAAAATTGACCCGAAGTTGGCCAAATATGTGGACAAAAAACGACATCAGATGGAGAAGCAGATGATGGTGGTGGTGGCGCACACCAACGAGGAACTGGAGTCCTACGCACCCGAAAGCCCTCTGTCCAACTTTCTGACGGACTTGCTGTTGAACGAGGCGTCCAAATACACCAAGGATACTACTTTTGATAATTTGGATCTTTCCATGCTCAATTTCGGCGGCATCCGCACCTCCATGCCTAAGGGCGACGTGACGGTCGGCGACCTCTACCGTATCTCCCCGTTCGACAATTATCTGGTCTTTATCGTGTTGAAAGGCAGTGAGTTGAGGAAAGCATTGGGCCGATTCACCGCCCAGTTCAACGCGCCGTACGCGGGTGCGACCTTGGTCTACGCTAACAGCAAACCCTCGCAGATTCTGGTCCAGGGCAAACCCATCGACGGCAACCGTCTTTACACATTGGTGACCCTCAACTTCATCTCCGACGGTGGCGACCATCTTCTGGAAAACATTCGGTTTGAAAAGATTGAGTACACTACGGTGACTTTCCGCGATTTTCTCATTGCAGAGTTGAAGGCGATGACCGCGCGCGGGGAGACGGTGACGGGAAAGAAGGACGGCAGGGCGAGGCTCTAAAATTGATTTTTTTGTATTTTTGCGGCCCAAGTAGGAGTTGCGGCATTCCTGCCGCAATAAGGCCTCAAGAATGATGGTATTCTTATTACAAACGAAAGTTAAATAGAACGATGAAACGTATATTTGCGAAACAGTGGAAAACGGTTGTGTCAGGCTTTTTCGCCGCAGTGCTCTTGGGAGCAGGCGCATTGTCGGCGCAGACGCAGGGGTCGGTGAACCGTGTGTTCAACGTGAATCAGGTCCCGCTGAAGATGGTGTTTGTGAAGGGCGGCGAGATGCAGTTGGGCTGTGTCGATAATCGGGATGACAGTTGCAGGGCGAGAGAGCTTCCCGTGCATACGGTCACGCTGACGGACTTTTACATCGGCGAGACGGAAGTGACGCAGGAACAGTGGATGGCGGTGATGGGACGCGACAACAATCCGAGTTACAGGAAGGGCAATCTGCTTCCGGTAGAGCGTGTGAGTTGGGATGATTGCCATCGATTCGTCAACAAGCTGAACAAGTATCTGTCCGCTGAGCTCCCGGAAGGTTACCGTTTTGCCCTACCGAGTGAGGCACAGTGGGAGTACGCCTCTCGTGGCGGTCTGAAAAGTGCCAACACCCGTTATGCCGGCAGCAACAATCTGGCGCAGGTATCGTGGTATTATGACAACAGCGACTTGCGCACCCATGATGTCCGGATTAAGACGGCCAACGAGTTAGGCATCTTTGACATGAGCGGCAATGTCTGGGAGTGGTGCGAGGATTGGTTCAATGAGGAATTTTATGCCCAGAACACGGAATGGACAGATCCGATGAACAATCAAGAGGCCAACTACCGTGTGCAGCGCGGCGGCAGCTGGAACTACGCGGCCCCCTACCACCGTTGTGCCACCCGCGACCGCGGTAGCATGCATTCCCGCTATGAAGACTGCGGATTCCGGGTCGCGTTGGTGCCGAAAAACAAATAGTTTCCCTTTCCCCTTTGGCGGTCCTTGACCGCCATTTTTTTTCACCCTTTTGTTGGCTCAAAAAAACGGGCGCCGGCTGAATGTCGATGCCCGTTGTCATATATACGTGTAGATCCGTGTGATACGCGGAGATAGATTACCGCACTACCGTCACTTTCTTTGCCGCGCCGTTGTCAACCTGTATATAATAGGAACCTGCGGCGGGGACACTGTAGCGCAGGATTTCGGGAGCGTCCGAGTAGCGGTGCAGCAGTTTGCCGACGGCATCATAGACGCTCACCTGGTGACCGCCCGTGCCTTTTACCACGAAAGCGCCCTGCTCCGGATAGACGTACCAGGAGGGCAACTCCAAATCAGTCACACCCACGGGGGTGAACATGGCCGTCAGCGTGATATTGTCGTTCAACGTGATTGTGCGCGGGTTGGCCTCCGAGCCATCGCTCCACTGCAGGAAACGGTTGCCTTCAATCGGAATAGCGGCAATCTCCACGTCCGTGCCTTCGGGGAATTGTCCGCTGCCGGCCCCCACGCCCTTGTCCATGTCTTCCGAAAGCACCTGCAGGCTGTACCACGTCAGCGGCTCGGTTATCGTAATGGTGTCGTGGAGGGAGATGTAGGTGGTGTCGTAGTGGTTCAGGACGATGGTGTCGGTTAGGGTCACGTAGGTGGTGTCGTGGACGGGGTAGGGGACGTCGATGTAGGTGGTGTCGTAGTGGTTGAGGACGATGGTGTCGGTTAAAGTCACGTAAGTGGTGTCGTGGATTGGGTAGGGGACGTCGATGTAGGTGGTGTCGTGGATGGTAAGGACAGTAGTGTCATGTAAGGTCACGAAAGTAGTATCGTACTGCCAGAGGTATGTGGTGTCGTGGACATCGACGTATGTCGTATCGTGTACAGGGTACGGGACATTGACGTAGGTGGTGTCGTGGACATTAATGTACGTGGTGTCATGAACCGGAACATATACGTCCACATAAGTAGTATCGTGGACTGGTACGAACACGTCAACATACGTCGTATCATGCACATCGATATATGTGGTGTCGTGGATATCAACATACGTGGTGTCGTACTGGGTCTTGGTGATGGTGAGCCAGAGGGAGACGGTACTGTCGCAGCCCTCGGAGGTAGTCCAGGTGTGCTCGTAGATGCCCGAGGTGGTGTAAAGGCTGTCGGCCCAAGTGTAGCTTTCGTTGGCGGAGACCGACTCCACCGTACTCGTATTCGCGCAGGTGGCGAAAATGGCCGTGAACGACGTGTCTTGCGTTACGGTGATGATGCGCGGGTTGGTCTTGTTGCCGTCGCTCCAGCGGATGAAGTTGAGCCCCTCGGCGGGTGTGGCGGTTATTGTGCATTCCGACAGGTAGTTGTACGTTCCACCGCCCGAAACGCTGCCCATTGAGGCATCAGCTGCACTGACCGTCACTTGATATTGGTTGTAGTCGAACAAAGCGGCTACAGTAAGGTTGTCAGTGGCGATTACTGGCTTGGTGATATTGGTGTCGCCGTCGTACCATCCTACAAAGTGATAACCATAGTTTGGAACAGCGGTAAGGGTTACGGTGTCGAGGTAATTTACGATTTCTGCGCCGGCGACATAGCCTCGGACAGAGTCCAATTGGTAAAAAACCACGTTGTCGATTGCGGCAGGGTAACCGTTAGGTTCTTGCTCTCCACCCATGTCTGATGTTCTTCCGTTACGCCAATAAAACAACAGATTGTATTCTCCTTCTGTGATAATGTTCAGGTTCAATGATTTGCGATTAAATACATGTTGCCCGAACATATCAGTAAAGTAGAGAGAGTGTACCAAATGATTATCCAAATCATATCCATAACACCATTCAGGATTTCCATCAAAGTAAAAAAGAGGTATGCTATCTATATTTCCTTGATACAGGAATGCAAAAAGGCAATCTCCAGAACCAAAATTCAAAGAAAACTGACCGTCAAATCCATGACCTTCTGCTCGCCAATCAAAAGAACAGAAATAATCCCCAGCAACTAATTGTAGCGGATGATAGGCAAAAACATACGAGTGAGCGTTTTCGTTGACGTAACTGTTGGAGATTCCGTTGTCATTGCTGATAAACAAGGCGCGAGTGTTGTCAAGGTTGTTGATATACCATCTGTTGACATATTCCTCGTTCTTTAATGTCCACAACGTATCATCTTCAGGTTGCTCAAAATCTGAGAACAGTACCGAAGCCGCAGAAGTACCTTCCACATGGAATTGATCTTTGGCAAAGTAAGCAATAACTGAAGTGTCACTTGTTAAATGTAGGGTGTCAGGATTATTAGTGCTGCCATTGTTCCAATGGTCAAAATGGTATCCGTGGTTGGCTTTAGCAAAATAAATGGTTGTAGAGTCACATACACTTGCATTTTTATACAATACAACGCGTCCTTGAATGGTATCATTGGAAACAGCTGTCGATTGAATTTCTGTTTCAGGAACGGATTTTAAATCAATTCGATAGTCATAGTCGAAAACGGTGTTTCCTCCACCATCATGATAATACCAGCCTCCTGCATTCCAATAAGCATCATACGATTCGCAGGAAATCAAAAATTTTCGGTCTTCCGCATTACCATCAAATGGTCCCCAAACTCCAAGCGACGGAGGATTGGTAACAGTAGTCATATCAACGGTAATCAGCTGGGCACAATTCCCGAAGGCACCACGTTCAATATGTTTGATTGACGACGGTAAAGTAATTGAAGTGATATTAGAACACCCCATGAACGCATAATAATCGATTGTGTCGATTGAACTACCAAAATTGACTGTCGTAATACTTGGCGTGTGCAAAATATCAACACACAGATTACCCGGTACAACTCTGACGCTGTCTCCAAAATTGATGGTCTTTAAAAATCCACATCCATCAAATAAATAAGGAGCATATTCGCATCTTTTAGCGTTGAAATTGACCGTGACAAGGCTTGAGCAACCACTAAAAACACCATTTCCAAAATACTTGACATTTTTAGGGATAGTTATTGTGGTTAGATTGCCAAAATTGCTGAAACAATAGTCTCCTGCATATTCAAGCGATTCAGGAAGTGTAACAGACAAACAATAGTTGTTCGAAAATATATATTCCGGTAGGTAACGCACATGCTCTCCCAAGTTTAAAGAAGATACTCCAAAAGCCCAAACACCGCCATCGTGAACCAACACACAACTATCAGCATTCCAATTTAAAGTATCCACCAATGATCCTAAGGTGATACCATTCCCACATGAAGTAACCGAACGAGGAATTGTAAGTGTGGTAAAATACTCATTGTTTATGTTGTAGCAAGAAAACTCGGCGTAGTTCATAAAACTAAAAGCTTGTCTGCCTATGGTTGTAAGTGTCGGAGGAAGGTCTAATGTGGAAATACTTAACGCCATCAGGGCACATTCTCCAATGACTTTCAAGCTGTCAGGCAAATCAATTTCAGTAATGTAGATATCATTAGCAAAAGAAAAATCACCAATGGAAGATATTGTATTCGGCATATCAACGTATTTCAAATCAGTGCAACTGTTGAAAGCATAGTTCCCTATGGCAACAACGGGATATGTTACGTTGTCAATAGTCACTTGCGCAGGTATCACAATAGTATCAGGGTAATTGTTGTATGCAGGCATGACTAAATCGGGCGAAACCTCATACGTCACCTCCGCACCGCCTTCAATTATGTTATAATGCAGCTGGAATTCACTCTGCGGGACAATCCCAAATAGGGCATGAATATCGTTGTTAAACTGGAAAACGTCCACATTCAGCGCGTCCACCGCGAAATAGCCGTTGCCATTGCCGCCCCAGCCCCAGTTGAAGTGCAGGTTGTCGGAAGCATCGTAGCCGTCGCACACAAAAGCGTGGCCGCCCAAGCCCGTCACATCCGTGCCGAAATAGAGCAGCGGACGGTTTCGGTCAAGAGATGCCTTCACCTGCGCCAACCATTCGGCATCATCACCTTTACTTAGGAAATAGGCTCCGTTACAGTAGCCGAAATAACTGGAGAAGGCCTGCGGGATGCTGCCATCCAGCGCACTCGAGCTGGTCGCGCCATACAACATGTCCGCCGCCACGCCGCAGTGCCATAACAGCGTGGAGACCGCGTCAATCTCCGCTTGGGAGGAGGTTGACGTGAGCTGGTCGGGCATGTTGGCCCAGTCGTAAGTGGTGGTGCCGAAGTTCACCGTCTGCGTGGGATAGCCGTCGGGCGTGTAGCTGTGGGCACCCGTGCCCTGCGCAGGATAGCCCCAGTAGTGCATGATCATGCCCATCGCCGTGGCCACGCAGCCCGTGGGGACGTGCCCGCAGATGCCATCCGTGTCTACAGGGCAGGCCGCGTTGTAGTAGCAGTCCTGGTCCCACATCGCTGTAATCAACGGCGCCACTCCGTTGCCTCCGGAACGGCTTTCCCTGTTGCTTTGCGGCAGCGTCGGCATCACAATGTGATTGTCCTCTGCGTTGCTATTCATCAAATCATTGAGCGACACCTCTTTTCGCACCATCTTGCCCGAGCTGTCCCGAGCCATCATCACCGATTTGGTCATGCGGTTGTTCGCCATTACCGCGTTTGCAGGGTTGTTCCCCATCGCCATGTTTGCGCGGCTGTTAGTCAGATGCCCCGTACTTCTCACCTGCTCCCACTGCTGTGCCTTAGTTGCATCTGCCGCCGTCGGATGACCGATGCCGTACGCAATCTGCTCCACAAAACCTTGTAGGTAGCCCTGCATCTGGACTGGGACGTTGTTTGTGTTGAACGGGCCTTCGTCGGAGTAGCCGAGGATGGGCGTGGCGCAGCGGTCTGCCGCCACCATCACGAAGCCGTTGGCCGCATTGAAGACGTAGAAAGCGGTGTCACCCTGAGCCGTGCGGTAGGCCGTGGCCATCTGCAGGTCGCCGGCGCCCCGCGTTCGGCTGGTGTTGGCGTTCAGGAACCGCAAGCCCACAGCCCGCGCCTCGTCCGCCGTCACATGCGTGCCCGTCTCGCGCTGCGCCACCGCGCCCGTGCTGTTCGCGGACGTTTGCTCCTGCGCGCAGAGGCCGCCCGGGAGAAATGTTGCGATAATCAGTGTCAGAATGCTCCAAATGTAAATCTTCTTCATTGCTTATATGTTTTCGTACTTATAAAAATCGTGAACTTCGTTTATTGGCTCCGAGGTTCTCGACTACCTGCTACCCAATAGGAAAGCTCACGATTATTCGCGAGCACTTCCACTTTCCATCAGATAGCTTTTGAAATTGTCGAGATTTCGGAGCTGCTTGAAAAGCGAAAACGCTTTATGTCAATATGTTATAATTTCAGTTTTTCTTTTTGGTGTTCTTTGGGGGTTGGTGAAAAATTGGGGTTGATATTTCGGGTGCGAAGATACGAAAATTCTACGCCTGATATTCTCGGATCACCTCATCCGCGAGGTATCGGTCTCCAAACGTGTATAACATGGTGGCGGGATCTCGCATCAACGTATTTGTGCGGGATCGGTAAAAAAGTGAAAGGGCCTTCTCAGAACTAATGCCCATGTCGTTCGCTATGAGCGTCACCACTCGGCCGATCTTGTTCCATATCAATAAGGGACTCAACATGTTATTGTATTTTATAAGATTCCACAAATGTTAGAAATTGGTCAACAACCTGCTGGTTGCGAATACACAGTTGGTTGTTCGGACGATGCATTGACAAATTTCGGAGAGCCGTCTCTAAAGGCATCATATCCGACATGTAAGCTTCGACCGTATCAATGACACGGTCGTTGGCTACACCACCTTCCACGATGTCGTAAAGATCTCCGTCGTATTCCCCACGACGATTGGCTACAATGTATTCCAGCCATTCGACATCATAATTGTCGAACTTCTTGTAGGAGAATGCGTTTCTTGCCTGCTGCAGGTCGAATTCATATACATTGACAATACCCTCTTCAAGACGGATGCGAGACATTCTGTCTGCCCAAGACTCAGCCTGTTGTAACAAATCCGTGACATAAAACCCTCGTCCGAAATCAAGTCCGGCACGTCCCTTGCTGATGTCGGGAAACTCAACGATTTCAGTTCCACCGTGATACACTCTCATTTAAACCTCCTTTCTTCGCTTCGCGTCGATGTAACGCTTCTAAAATGTCTTCTGTGACAATTTGGCGGCTTTGAGTATGCAGGGTCTCGTAGCAAGGATATATCAGTTCGGAGAACAGGTTCACGGCTTCCATACGCACAAACATTTCCGCTGCGGAGATGCCCTCGTGGTCCGCAGCCGATTCCACACAAGATGCGGCAAAAATATTGCGCAATTCCGCCTTTCCCGGTGCGGGGAAACCGTTTTCAGACATTACACCGTCCATTTTGTATTTACCCTCTGTTGTTTTCATCCTCTTTTTCAATCATTTTCGAAAGACCCAATATCCGCCATCAAATCGAACACACTTTTTGTCAATAGGTTATAATTTTACAATGCCGTTTTGAGGTCCCCGACGTATTCCTTAAAACACATACCGAACGTGCGCCAGAATCTGCCACGTGGAGGCCAAGCTGTTGTAGTAGGACCAGGTGGAGGGGGTGTAGGTGTAGTTCCCGTCGCGGTAGCGCAGAATGACTTCGTTGTCAAGCACTTGGTAGGCACCCCACTTGCTGTAGAACAGGTTGGTGAGGTTGTTGAAGTCCACACCCAGGTCTAAGGTCTGCTTGTGCCCGTCGACGTTGAAGTAGATCTCCTGCGAAACCTTGAAGTTGATGCGGTTCACCCACGGCACTTTGCCGCCGTTGCGCTTGGAATACTCACCTCTGTGCTTGCTGAGGTAGGGGTCGCTGCTGATGAACTCCTCGAAGGCGGCGCGGTTTTCCTCCGATGCGAAGGGCATCGTCGAGAGCTCTTCCTTGGTGGGGATGTAGATCAGCTGCGGGCTGGTGAGGCCGCTGACATTCTCCATGAGGTAGGAACGGCGCGCACAGAAGCCTCCGCCATAGACGCCCAAGTTCAACCCTTCGTAGAAAAGTCCGAGTTTGGTGGCCGTGCGGCTTCCCTCTCGGATGTTGTAACCGATGGAGGCGATCACACGGTGCGGCGTCACATAAGTGGCATAACCTAACTCGGGGCTGTTGCAGCCGTTCACGTTGGCGGTGTTGACGAAACTGGACACCTGGTCGCCGAAACCGTCGGAGAGGACGTTGGAGTAGCTGAAAGTGTAGGCCGCCATCAAGCTCAAACCGAAACGGAAGTCCTTGGACAGCTGGGCGGTGAGGGAGAGGTACTGCCCGTGCTTGCCTTTTTCGTTGTAGAGATAGTAACCGCTCATGTAGGAACCTTCCGCATTCTGGATGTTTTCGCTGGCATACAGCGGACGGGCGTTAGGCTCGCCGGGCAGATGGAATTCGCCCACCTCTTTGTATCCTAACACTTTGGCATAGACTTCGTTGAGGTTGTATGAGTAGATGGCCTCGAACGTACCTTTGATGTCGCCCGGAATCATCACATCCAACGACAAAGAGGTTTTCCAGCTGGTGGGCATCCGCAAATCCTTGGCCAAAATGGTGGCGTTGGTGGGAGCGGGAAGTCCGGCGCGGCTGTACGTGTGGCCGTTGTGGACGTTGCTGATGATGGTTTCGAGGTCGGGGTCGAATCCCACCACGTCTTGCCCGGTTTCAGTGTTGGCAACGTATTGGTATTGCAGACAGTTGGAGTTGACGGCGGCACTTACCAACCAGACATTCGGAATGCGGCCGGTGAAGAGGCCGGTACCGCCTCGGAGGATAACCTCGCGCTTGTGCGTGATGTCCCAGTTGAAGCCGATACGCGGGGAGAAATGGAAGTCGGCGGGCGGCATATCGGCGGTGCTGAGACCGTCGAAGGAGCTGTTCGGGTGCGAGGCGGCAATGGCGTCAAACTCGGCGTTGCGGTTGTCGTAGCGGAAACGGATGAAGGGCATGTCCAACCGGAGTCCCGCCGTGAGTTTGAAGAACTTGTTGAACTCTACCTCGTCCTGCGCGTAAAGGGAAACCTGCGACTGGTAGATGGTGGGGAACACCTGTTTCGTAGGTGTCTCCGTGTTGGCGTGGGTGATCATGAAGAGCGAGGGACCGGAACCCTCCACGTCGTTGACATCGTTCAGGAACGATTGCCACGAATCGTAGATGTACCAGCCGGCGCCGCCTTGCATATAGCCGTTGCGGATGCTGTTGAACTCCACCTGGGCACCCACCAAGATGTTGTTGATGCCTTTCCTGTAGATGAATTCATCCGTCGCGGTGATGCTGTTCACATAGCGCAGGTTCCCGTAAGTGTACGGGTCTGGGCCGAAGGTCGTGTACATGGCTAACTGCGTGTTGCCGTTGGCGTCGGTGTAGGGCTCCAGAATGTCGACGGTCGGGAACATGTCACACGAGGAGACGCGGGGCTCGTTTTGCAGCGACCAGGTGAGACGGGCGATGTTGTTCGCGCGTCCGTTCAGCAAGTGGCTGTTGAGCTCTGCCGCCAAGGAGGTGAAGTTCATTTGTTGGAAGTAGTGCGCCGACTCGAACGGCAACGCATATTGGGAGTTTCGGCCGGCGTTGTCGCGGTTCACCGTGTAGTAATCCCCGTTGGAATAGAGGTAGAGGTTAGAACCTCCTAACGGCGCGAAAGCATTGGAAGGCGTTTTAGAGGTGGAGAAGTGGGTGTGTGAGAATCGGACATAGAAGAGGTGCTCGTCGCTGATACGCCAGTCCAAACGGCCGAACAGCTTGTAGTCGGGGGTGCGGCGGGTGTAGTTCTGGAAACGGCCGGGGGAGTAGTCGAACCGCTCTTCAAGGAAATTCTGGATAGCCCCCATTTGGTCCAATGTGGGACGGTTGTAGCCGGTGCTGCCGCCGTAGGCCTGGTTGGTGTCTTGGCGGGCCATGACGGAGGAGCCGGGCTCCTGGTCACTGCAAAATTCGCCGTTCAGGAAGAAAAAGAGTTTGTTCTTGATGATGGGGCCGCCGACGGTGAACCCCAGCGTGTTGTCCAAGGTGGGTGAGGTGGTCAAATAGTTCGTGTCCACGCGCCTGCCTTGCAAGTTGCTGCTGGTAAAGTAGTCGTACACAGATCCATGCCATTCGTTGGTGCCGTGTTTGGTGACCATGTTGATGGCACTGCCTAAGAAATTGCTGTGGCGGACGTTGAAGGGGGTGATGTTGACGTTGACCTGTTCAAGGGCATCGAGGGAGATCGGGGTGCCGCCGGCGGGCAGACTGGAACCGATGCCGAAAATGTTGTTGAAGGAGGCGCCGTCGACCGTGACGTAGGAACCTCGGTAGTTGGCGCCGCCGATGGATATGCCGTCGTCTGTGGCCACGCTCTGCGGGGTGAAGCGCAGGATGTCATACAGACTGCGGGATACGGAAGGCGTGAGATCTATCTTGTTGCTTCCGAGGTAGATGCCGACACCCGAACGGTTGACGTTCATGGGGGAATACTCTCCGTCGCTGAGGATGTACACCTCGTCGATTCGCTCGGTGGTGCGCTCCAGCACGGCATCCACCACGACGGTCTCGCCCAGCGGGGCCAGCACCTCGTTGATGATGGCGCTTTTGAAGTTCAGCCGTTCGATACGCACGGTGTAGGGACCGCCGACCAGAATGTTGTTAATCACGTAATAGCCGCCCTTGCTGGTGAAAACGTAATAGTGTTGTCCGGTGGGCTCGTGCACCACAGTCACCACGGCCTCGGAAATGGGCTCCTTGCCGTCGCTGACATGTCCCGAGATGGCGGAGGTGGTGATTTGCGCGAAAGCGGACACGGCCGCCATCATGCTGATGAAAACCGCCAGGATGACACCGCGAAATGATGTCAGTGTATTCTTTCTTGCCTGAAATGGGAGTAGAAGATGTACCATACAAAATCTTTTTATTCAATACAAAATATTGTAAGCAAGCGGAATAGAAGCGTTTTTGGGCCTAAACTCTTCGCTGCCTTCTACCCCGGATTTTACAAACCGCAAAATTACAAAAAAAAACTATTTTTGCACCCGTTTTTTTGTTGGAATCTTGTACTGAATAACTCCAAAGCCCACCCCTAACCAACCCAGTCTCAAGTCTCAAGTCTTAAGTTTCAGGTTTCAAGTTTCAGGTTTCAGGTTTCAAGTTTAACGTCAAAAGTCTTAAATTATGATAACATTCTTTATCTCATTAGCCCTGTTGATATTAGGATACTTGTTTTACGGCAAACTCGTGGAGCGCGTTTTCGGAGTTGACGACAATCGTCCCACGCCAGCGGTCACTATGGCCGACGGTGTCGATTACGTGCCGATGAAGCCGTGGAAGCTTTTCCTCATCCAGTTCCTGAATATCGCAGGCGTAGGCCCGATTTGCGGCGCCATCATGGGGGCGCAGTTTGGCACAGCATCCTACCTGTGGATTGTTTTCGGCTGCATCTTCGGAGGTGCGGTTCATGACTATTTCTCCGGCATGATTTCGTTGCGCAACGCCGGTTGCAGCCTGCCTGAAACACATGGCAAATATCTCGGCAACGGCATCAAACAGTTCATGCGCGGCTTTATGGTGCTGCTGATGATTCTGGTTGGAGTGGTCTTTGTGAATACCCCGGCGCAGCTGCTTCAGACACAGTTCACCCCCAATATGAGCGTCTATGTATGGGTGGTGATTATTTTGGTTTACTACTTGATAGCCACGCTGTTGCCCATTGACAAAGTGATTGGACGTATTTATCCTGTCTTCGGATTCCTGCTGATGGGCATGGCGGTGGCCATTGTGGTCGCCTTTGCGGTTTACCAACCCGAGATTCCTGAGCTTTGGAGTGGTTTGCAGAACCGTCATCCGCAAGCCAAGGCCAACCCCATCTTTCCGATGATGTTCATCTCCATCGCGTGCGGTGCGGTGTCGGGTTTCCATGCCACGCAGTCGACCTTGGTGGCGCGCTGCATGACCAACGAGCGGCAGGGACGTCACATTTTCTACGGTGCGATGATTGTGGAGGGTATCGTGGCTCTCATTTGGGCGGCGGCGGCATCCTATTTCTACAATACCAATCCTGCCCTGCAGGCCAAGAGCGGTCCTGCTATGGTGAGCCACATCGCCAACACGTGGTTCCCGATGGTCATTGCCGTCATCACCGTCCTTGGTGTCATCAGTGCGGCGGTCACCTCCGGCGACACGGCTTTGCGCTCAGCCCGTCTCATTGTGGCCGACTTCATGCATCTCGAACAGAGAAGCATTTCCAAGCGTTTGTGGATTGCCATCCCGATGTTCGCGGTGACAGGCGGACTGCTCGTTTTCAGTCTCGCTTCGCCGTCGGGTTTCCAAGTTATTTGGCAGTATTTCTCCTGGGCTAACCAGATGCTCGCCGCTTTCACGCTGTGGGCCGTCACCGTCTATTTGCGCCGCGCCAACGACAAACCCTACTTCTGGATAGCGCTTGTCCCTGCTCTCTTCATGACGATGGTTACGGTCAGCTTCGTGTTTGTGTCGAAGACGTTTCTCGGGGCCTTCATCCCGCGTTCCGCAGGCTATATCCTCGCCACGCTCATCACGATTGCTGTGGGACAGGTGTTCTTCCGTAAAACGGCGAAAAAAATGTAGAGACGTGCCATGGCGCGTCTCTACAATAGAATGATTGAGGTATCTCGTTCGCGGGCGTAGGTGATACACGCTGTGCGCGATACCTGGGCGCGTGCGATACGTCCCTACATCGCCTTGACGAACATTGTGCGGGCAACGGATTTCCCCTTTTGGTATAATACGATGACATAGTTTCCGGACGGAAGGTTGTCGGTGTTGATTTGCTGAACCTCTTCGCTGACTTTCAAGGTTTTCACTTTGTGGCCGAGGGAGTCGAAGATGACGGCTTTGTCGGCCTTCGTCGGATCGGTGCGCAGGGTGAACGTGCCGGTGGCGGGATTCGGATAGACGTTCAGCCGCACGTTCTCAAGGCTGTTGACGGAGACATCCTCGTCGGCGATGGCGAAGCAGTATTGCCCGGTCTTTATCTCGGTGGTCGTGATGTTGGCGTTATATGGGCTGCCAGTGCGGGTGTATGGCACAGAGGTCCATGCGGAATGTCCGTTGGGGCGATACATCAGCTTCAGGTTGTCAAAACTGTAGCCGCCGTCGAAGAGGTCTTGGTCGAGCTGGTTGTTGCCCCGTGTCAAACGGAAAGTCATGACACCATCGGGATATCCGCCTGCGTAATTTACTGTCCAATAGTGTGTTTGCGAGAACTTGTAGTAGCCGTCGGGCAGGGGCGTGGGGGCGGAAGGTGCCACATAGTGATGCTCCACTCGGAAAAGTGCGGTGTCCTCTATGGTGCTGATGTTCACGCTGCAGTGCGTGTCGGTGAAGGTGACATTGCCTGCCGTGGACACCTTCTTCGTGTCGTCAATGGTGGCGTCGTTCAGTTTCTCGTGGTAGTCGAGGATGGCGAATGCCGGCGCAAACGGCGACAGCACCATCAACTCGGAAGTGTCGCCTGTAACCATTTGTCCTTCAAATGTGTATGTCTCCATATCATCCGAAACCAAGGTCACGTCCACGGGAACGTTCGTGCCCAGATGGTATGTGCCATAACCTTTCTGTCTTACTTTCACGTTATAGATGCCGCAGCCGTGGGCTTTGATGTCGTCCACGTCAAAGTCGAGAAACCCGGGCTGGTGAATCCAATCTTCGTAGAAATCCATCAGATTCATGCCCGAAACTTGCGTCAAGTAAGTGAAAAACTCGTGTGAATTGACGTTTTGGTAAGCGAAGTGGTCGAGTAACTGCCTCAGACTGCTGAAGAAGAGCGAATCGCCCATGTAGCCGCGCAGGGTATGGACGACTTGTCCGCCTTTTTGGTAGGAATGCATCCCGTAGGTATGGTCTTGCGGCACGTTGTCTAATGCGTAGAGCCCGCCGTCCTGTTTGGCGAGGTTCATCAATGTGTTGTTGTGTTCGCTCTTGATGTTGTCCGCGTAAGCGTTGAACGTATCGGTGTTGTAGAGCCATTCCCGGATCATCGATTCGGAGTAGTCGGCGAAACCCTCGTTGATCCACATTTCCTCGGGGCGCTCGCAGGTGATGAGGTCGCCGAACCAGTGGTGGAAGAGTTCGTGCATAATGGTGCCTTCGTAAACGAGGGTTCCGTTGACTGCTGCATTGGGCAGGGCGATGTTGGTGGCGTGCTCCATGGCACCGCCAGAGGCCGCCACGCACACGTAACCAACTCTCGGCCAGCGGTATGGTCCGAAGTTTTCCTCATATTTGCGCAACACATCCTTGAGGTGTATGAAGGAGGCGGCGACATTGTCGTGGAGTGACGGTGCGGTGTAAACTTCGATGGGAATCACCTTCTCTGCGCCATGGAAGGTATCGGCATAGCAGCTGAATTCGCCCACCGCGATGGAGGCCAGATAGGTCGGAATCTGTTCGTCTAACTGCCAGGACCACAGCATGGTGTTGTCTGCCAGCAGCAGCGAGTCGGTCAGCAGACCGTTACAGATGCCCCGCTTGCCGTTCTGCGTGCGGACATGGAAACTGTAGCTCGATTTGTCGGTGAACTCGTCCAGGCAGGGAAACCACACGCGGCCGTAGGCGTGCGGGGTGGCCTCCAACGCAACGCCGTAGTTGTAAGCGTATTGGCCGTTGAAGTAGAAGCCGCCAAAGTAGCTGTCGTGGGCGGGGGTGCCGTGGTAGTGAACCCGCATGATGGCCGTGTCGCCGCTCTGCATGGCCGGCACGGTCACGAGCAGCGATTCCCCGACATGCGAGAAGGGTGTTGCCGCGCCGTTGACGAACACGGAGTCGGTGGTCAGCGCCTTCAGGTCGAGGCGAACCTGCGTGAGGTTGTTGACTTTCGACACCACGGTGATGTCCGTGTAGCCGTCGATGGTGTGGCCGGCGAAGTCCACGACCGAGAGGTTAAGGTCGTAGTGCGCCACATGCACGGAGTCCGTGCGCTGCTGGGCGTTGGCTGCCGCCAGGGTGATGAGGGCGGCGAGGAGGAGGATGGTGTGTTTCATATTCACGTTGACTTTACTTTGACTTTGACGGGATTCGCGCTGCGGCTTCGCCTCTCACTGCTCTTCACCCCACACTGCGGCTTCGCCTTGTGTGGGGTTAATTGCGCTACGCGCGTTCAGCCTCTTCGAGGCTGTTCAAGGATTTCGGCAAAAATATGCTTTTTTTCAATACGAAGACCTTTCTTGAATAGAGTTATATCGGAGTTCATGGGAGTTACACCGGAGTTACACCGGAGTTAGACCGGAGTTAGACCGGAGTTAGACCGGAGTTACACCGGAGTTAGGCAGGTGTAGAGACGCAAAATTTTGCGTCTCTACAATATGTGTGATTCGCTGTCAGCTTGTCGCCCAAAATATTTTTGCAACGATGATACTGTACGGAGAAAAATAGTATTTTTGCAAGTTGAAATTATAAAAAGAATCCGATTATGGGAACAACGATTAGACAACCGTTCAATCCTGCGCAGCTCGAACTGCTGAGCATGATGGCCAGTCTCAACTCCGAGTCCGACTTGATAGAGTTGAAACAGGCTCTTTCGCGTTTCTTCGCAGACCGTGCCGACCGTGAGATGGAGCGACTGTGGGATGAGGGCATCATCAACGAAGAGACGCTTGAAACATGGAAACATGAACACATGCGTACACCATATCACCAAGACGTGGCTAAGGCATGATCATGTGCCTCCAAATCTGTTCTTTCTCACCATGATATCGGCCATGTCTTTGGATAGAGTGAGAGGGGCTCCCTCATCGGACAGTCCACCTACCTCTATGGCAAACTAGTGACACCCGAACCCAAAATCGCATTTCCGTTTTTTTTGATTAGTTTTTGAAATCTGTGGCAATTTTAACGTTTTTTTTGTAATTTTGCCGCAAATTTCAATGTACGTACAAAGAATTAATGATAAATGAAAAAGACACTGATTTTCGGAGCACTTGTCGCTATATTTGTTTTCGGAAGCTGTTCCAAGAGTAAGGAGTGCCATTGTACAATCACGAAAACCGGGTATGAATCTATATATAATCAATTGTACACCCTTTCTTACGACACAACTCAAACGATAGTAGGAGGTAATTGCGAAGACTTGAACCCCTACTCAACAAGTACTACCCAGACTACAGATGGTACTAATGTGGATTTGATCCATGTAGTTGAATGTGTGGAGCAAAGTAATGGTGGTAGTGGTGGTAGTGGTGGAAGTAGCGGAGGCAGTGATGTTCAGACAGAATACGTTAATTTAGGGCTTCCGAGTGGTACAAAATGGAAATCTTCCAACGAAACATCAGGTTATGCACGTGTATTTTACACGTACGATGAGGCTATTTCATTTGGCTATAGATTGCCTACAAAGGAGCAATTTGAAGAATTGCGGAGATATTGTTCATGGGAATGGCAAAGTAATGAAGGCTTTAAAGTTACTGGTCCCAATGGAAATTTTATAATTTTGCCTGCTGCGGGTAAACGCACTTGTAGTGGCGATGTGAACTACATGGGCGAGATTGGCTACTATTGGTCGTCCACGCCTGGCTACAATTCTTCGAATTCATATTGCCTTTATTTCCGTCCGAACTCCATGAGCATGGAAACTGAAAGTCGTTGCAACGGTTTTGCCGTTCGTCTCGTCCGAAATTAGTGATTGTGCGATCAAGAGCGCATCAAAGGGCATCATCGTTTGTCTGTCTGTTCAGGATTGCCCGACAACATTAAGGAGCAGCGAAACGACTCGAAGAAAACAGATAAAGAACGGCAAGAATGAGTTTTCCCCAAAGTCTCAAATGTTTTAATTTGTGCGACACGTTAGGGTCACTTTCTATAAACAATCATGTATCTACCTTCTATAAGGTTATCATCAGTATCAAAGACGGTGTGAATAGCAGCACCCGAAATAGGCATACTTAAAGGGCCAAATACTGCATGCTGTACTCTCCCTCTATCAATAAGAGATTGACATGTTCTTGCAAGATAATCATTGACATCGCTCCTCTGTATCGGATTAGTTATATGTACATAAATAACATCTTTGTTGTTTAATAAAAGCTTTTGAACTACGTCTGCGAGATGGTCAATTCCATTGTCAACAATATATCTGTTAGCACCTGTCTTGTTGCTAACATCTTGACATGTAAGATAAACTTGAATAACATTGTCATTTTCAATCATAGCAATCTAATTTGTAATAATTTACGTGAATTTTTAGGCAAGTTTACAAAATTAAACGATACGTTAGCAACGACAGGTGAAATTTTATTTGGGACAATATCTGGGTTTCGTGATGGTGCCGCGCAACCTATTTCCGCTCCTCTCCCTTCCACTGTTCCAACTCTCTCACCGTGCGGGCCACCACCTATTCAAGCTGGTGAGTGGATACGCAAAGCGGCTCGTTGACCTAATTCGTTAATGACTTGTTGACGAATTGGGATGAGGGAACCGCACCTATGTTCATGTGCCGATGAACCTATGTGCCACAAGGAAACCCGTACCCGCCAGAAAAGAGATTGCGGACGACACACCCCGTTTTCTGCGAAAATCCCTCTTTGAAATTTAACAATTGGCAATTTAAATTGTTAAAATATTTCACAACCGCCTGTTTGCCAGGGCTTGCGAAAATCGCACAAAACCCTTGACAAACGGGTTGTTTTGTTGTATATTTGCCAGCAGGAAAATGGTTATCTGTAGAGAGGCATGATTTTACGTCGCCTACTCAACGAAAAGGTATCTACACAATTAAAAAAATGAAAACATTATGGCAGAAAAAGAAATAATCCAGATACAGAAAAACGACTATGACGAATTACTGTTACGGGCTGTGGCAGTAATTGAGAAAACACGCGCCGATGTTGCTCGACACATTGCCGTTGCGGCCAGTAACACCTATTGGGAGATAGGTAAATTGCTTTATGAGAAAAAACTCGAAAGCAGGCATGGCAGTCAGGTGGTAAAACGGTTGTCGGCAGACTTGAAAGAACGCTTTCCGAAGATGGGGATGTCACCACGTAACTTGTGGTATATGAAGACTTTCTTCGAACGATACAAGACGGCAGATGCAAAAGTGCAACGCGCCGTTGCACTTTTGCCGTGGTCTCATAACGTGTTGATTCTCAGTAAAGACTTGAATGACGAAGATACGTGGTACTATGCGCATGAAAGCACTGAAAAAGGCTGGAGTCGCGACCTGCTGTTGAATGCCATCAAACTGAAGATGCATGAGTCGAATCTGCCGACACCTGCTGACAACAATTTTGCATCCTCTCTGCCTGCCGCACAGGCGATGTATGCTAACGAGGTGTTCCGCAGCGGATATAATCTCGGTTTTCTTGGGGTGACGGAGCCGATATTTGAACTGGAGTTAGAACAGAGGCTCGTCGAAAAGATAAAACTGTTCCTGCTTGAACTCGGAAAGGGTTTCACCTTTATTGGTAACCAACACACAGTGGAGTACAACGGAAAGGAAAGCCGTGTGGATATGCTCTTTTTTCACAGGAAACTGCGCTGTCTGGTTGCCGTTGACTTGAAAATAGGCGAGTTCAAACCTGAATATGCAGGCAAGATGAACTATTACCTTTCTCTGCTCGACCGCATAGAGCGTCAGGAGGGCGAAAACCCCTCCATCGGCATCATACTCTGCGCAGAAAAGGACCACCTTGACGTGGAACTGGCACTCGAAGGCATCACTAAGCCTATCGGTGTGGCCGACTATCAGCTTATCATCCCCAAGGAGGAACTGAAAAAGACCATTGTTGCAGAAATACAAGCTTTTAAACAAGAACAGAAAATGGGGGAAACAGGGGCTGAAAGCCATTAAAAATTGTTAAAAATGCATTTACCACTTGACAAAGCCTTCGTTTTTTTGTATATTTGCAAAGTTTTTGGCGTGTTCGTCATGCTTGCCGCCTGAAATCTGTCCGGTTTGCCGTATACCAAAAATTGAAATCTGCTTGTGTGTGGATTTCGACGTTCTTTGACATATTGGCCGTAGTGCATATACGTTTAAGGTTAAGGGTTGACAAGGCGGAAACGCCGCTTGATGTCAGCCACTTATTGCGCATAGCCTTTGTCCGCACCCATTAGTTTAGTGGATGTTTGTCAGTGTCTTGTAGTGCTCGGCCTTGATTTTCAGGTCGATGAGGGCGTCAGTGAGCTGGTTTTGGGCTTGGAGGAGGAGGGTTTGGGCTTCGAGGAGGTCGGAGACGGGGACGAGTCCGGCGTCATAATCGGCTTTGACATCGTGGAGGTTAGCTTCCGCGTCTTGCAGGGCCAGTTCCATCAGCTTGTATTGGTTGTGGGCTTCATCGACGTTGTCGAACGCCTGCAAGGTCTCTAAGTACATCTTTCGCATGAGATCCGCTCGCTCGTTCTTCGCCTTCTGAACCAGAATGTCGTGCTGTTTCAGTTTGTGAGAGGCTTCCCACCAACCAGTTAGCGGTACCTGCAACGTGGTGAATGCCAACGCGTTGGCGTTGAATTGATCAAACACCAAATTACCGTAAGAAGCTGTTCCGCCAATCGTCAAATGCGGCAACGTCTCTCCTAATGCCATCTTTTTCTTCAACTCCTCGGCATCAACCTGTATGTCAAGCAATTGTGCTTCCTTTCGACCCATAACGGCGGCACCTGGATCCGTCCATCTCGCCTGCCATTCTGAAATTTCCCCGATGGTGTCGGTCAGTATGAGGATTCCCGTGTCTTGTCCTATCGTCTGACCAAGGACAAAGGTGGCTAATCGTATGCCGTTTTGGAGTTTTTCGCGATTGTTATAGATTTCTGTCCACTTGAGTTTCACTTTCAGGACATCATTATTAGAGACCAATCCAGCTTCAGCAGCCGTAGTTACATCACGGCGAAGCGTATCTAGGAAAGTCAAAGCCTGTTGAAGCGTTTTCTGTTTTTCCTGCAACGAGATAATCAGCCAGTAGTATTCCTCCACTTGTTGAAGGATACGGTCTTCGGTAAGCTGTCCTTGCAATTCTGCGGCTTCCACGCCCACTTTCGCCAGTCGGTTACCGTTCACAATCTGTCCGCCCATATAGACAGGTTGCACGAGCATTGCGCCAGTCATCACGCCGTTCTCGCACATCGAAATCCGGTCGGGCAGCCCCATCGCGGTGCCGTATTCGTAGTAGAGGTTGTGCAGCCATTGTCGCGCCTGGGCGTTGCCGATGTCGTCGATACCATATTCGATGAGCGGTTTCGCCGCATAATAGCCGCCCGCCATCACGCTCACGTTGGGGAAGTATTTCGTGAACGCCTGCTTTTTGACCTCCTGGGCCGCCTGCACATCCAACGCGGCGTTCTTGATTTCCAAATTGTTACGCAACGCCAACGCCTTGCAACTGTCTAAAGAGAGCAAACAGCTGTCCGGGAGGGACTGCGCGGAGACCGCCGCGCATCCCAACAACATCAATATTATCGCAACGAGTCTGTTCATAATCATCTCTGTTTGAAGATTTGCCAATACGCCACCGGCAGCACCGTCACCACTAACGGCAGTGAGAAGATGGTGCCGAAGCATATCACCACGCCCATGGGCATCCAGAGGTTGGTGTGGGCGATGATCATCGGCATCACACCCAATGCGGTGGTGGCCGAGGTGAGGAAGATGGGGCGCATACGCCGACGGCCAGCTTCGAAGCCTGCCTCCTTCGCGCTTAACCGCTTGACCTTGCGCAAGCTCTCAGCGTACTCGAACATGATGATGGCGTTGCGGACAATGATGCCGATCAGGCTGACCACGCCTAACACTGCCGTGATGCTGAAGTCGAGACCGAATATCCAAAGTCCGAGGCATGCCCCGAAGACACAGATCAGGCTGGCTGAAAGGGTCAGGAATACAATGTCCAACCGTCCGAAATGGTAAAGCAGGAAGACGAACAGCACCAGCACGGCGGCGAAGAAACTGAGCGCGATTTCCGGAATCACCATTCCGTTGATGCCGGTCAGTCCACCGTAAGTGATTTCCACATTGTCAGAGATATTCGGTTTTAATTCTTCGTTGACATAGCGGTCGATTTGCTTCATCACGTCGGGTTGGCTGTAGCCGAATTTGAGGTCCGCGCCCACGGTGACGGTACGGATGCTGTTGCGGCGGTGGATGACGGCATCGTGCCACTCAGGACTTACATCCGCAACCTGTCGAAGTGGTATCCAAGTGCCTGGAATAGAGGTCGGAATAAGGAAATCTTCCAACTCTTGGTAGTTGAGCGAGTCGCCGTTCTGTCGCGTGTAAAGCATAACCGGCACTTTGTAGTCGTTCTCCCATACGTTGGTGAGGTTTTGCCCGCCGAGCGCGGAGGAGAGGTAGATCGAGAGCATGCTTTGCGTGACCCCGAGGCGCGTGGCTTCGTCGCTCTTCAGAGAGATGCCGATGCCCTGCGAAGTCTCGTCCATGTTGGAGTGCACCCAAGTGAGTTCCGGCATCGTGTGAAGGAACAGCTTGAGCGAGTCGGCGGCGGCTTTCATCGCGTCGAAATCATCGCCAGAGAATCGTACCTCCACGGGATTGCTTACGGCTTGATAATCAATCTGTTTGAAACGGACGTAGGCATTCGGGAAGTGGTACTCGTACTTCGGGCCATATTCGCGGATGATCCGTAGCGTGTTTTCCTCGGAGGTGGTGTTGACGATAAATTGGGCGTAGTTTTTATGCGCCATCTGCGGGGCGTAGGTGGCGTGGAAACGCGGCGACGAGCAGCCGATAAAGGAGGTGACAGAGGTCACGCGCGGGTCGGCGCGAAGGATGTGCTCCATGCTGTCTGCTATCGCTTCCGTCTGGTCGAGGGTGCTGCCTTCCGCAAGGTGCATCTCCACGGCGAAGCAGTTGCGGTCGGCTTTCGGCAGCATCTGGATTTGCAACCGGGTGAAGAGGAATGCGCCGAGACTGATGGCTCCGAGTGCCAGCATGATGACAATGGCCGGATGGCGGAAGCAGTGCGTCAGCATTCGGTCGTAAAGATCTTGTAGAAAGATGAAAAAACGGTTCTGCGCCGCCTCGAAGCGGTTGGGGGCAATGCCGTCTTTGTTTCGTTTGATGAAAACCGTTGACAGATAAGGAATTATCCATACGGCGTAAAAGATGGAGCAGACCAGCGCAAATAGCACGGTCCAGGGGAAAAGCTGCACGAAATCGCCCAAAGGTCCGGTGATGATGCGGGTCATCGGGAAGAACATCCCTGAGATGGCGAGCGTGGCCAACGACATGGGGACGAAGAGTGCTTTTGTGCTGTAAAACGCCGAATACCAACGTGAATAACCTTTTTGGAGCAGGTCGGTGTAGCCGTCAATGACAATCACGGAATCATCCACAATCATGCCGAGCACGACGATGAGGGCGGCTAAGGTGACGGTGTTCAGCTCGATGCCACAGATGTACATCAGCCCCATGGTGACGGCGGTGCAGATGGGCACGCTGGAGCCTGATACCAAGGCGGTTCGCAGTGGGAAGAGCAGCAGCATCACCGCGATGACCACGAGGATGGAAAAGAGCAGGTCGCGCAGAAACGACATCACCGATTTGTTGACCACGTAGGGTTGGTTGGTGATTTTGTGCATGTCCACGTCGGGTGGGAGGGTTCGCTTGCATTTGTCAATCTCTTTTTCCACTTTTTTGCCGAAGGCCACGATGTTGTTTCCAGGGGTCATCTCCATGGAAATCAGCACGGTGGAGCCGCCGTTGTATTTGATGAAGCTGGTGGGTTCGGTGTAGCGGCGTTGGATGTCGGCGATGTCGCGTAGCCGCACATGATGCCCCATCGGATCGGTGAAGATGATCTGCTCACCAATCTCATACTCAGACTGATACGGAATGGAGACATGGATTTGCGCCTCGCCGGCCTCGTTTTCCACGCTTCCGCCCACGGTGCGGATGCCCTGCGTGGCCAATTCCACCAACAGCGCCCGCTGGCTGATACCGTATGCTGCCAGTCTTTCCTGGTCAACGAGCACGGCAATCTCCTCGTTCTGCTTCCCGAGAATCTTGAGGTTTCCCATCTCGGGAATTGACCGCAGCTGATCGCAGAGCTGTTCGGCATAATGTTCCAGCTCGCGCGGGGTTCGCTCGGGAGATTCCACCGTCAGCAGCATCGAAGAGGTGTTGCCGAAGTCATCGACCACCACAATCTCCAAAACGCCTGCCGGCAGCGAGGTCTTCTTGAAAAGTTGAAGCCCATGGCGGATTTTCGACCAAGCGCCGTCCTTGTCCTTCACGGAGACACGCAGCTCCGCATACACGTACACGATGCCGTTTTCTGTCACCGAGTAGGTCTTTTCCTTATCAATTTCGGCGTATGTGAACAGGAACCGCTCCAAGGGTTTAGTGACTTGCTCCTCGACCTCTTGGGCCGTCGCGCCGGGATAGACCGCCGCCACCACGCCTTGCCTGATGGTGAACTGCGGGAACTCGTCCTTGTTCAGCCTCGTCAGCGCGAAAATCCCGAACGCAACCAAACACGCCACAATGAAGAAGATAATCTTGTGGCTGCGCATGGCGGAGAGGATATGGTGACGGTTTGACATTTACGCAGATGTTTGTCTTTTGTTCTTTTACCGCCCCACACTGCGGCTGTCGCCTTGTGTGGGGTTATTAGCGCTTTGCGCGTCTTGCCCCTTCGGGGCTGCTCAAGGAATTATATTGATAATTAGGCTTTTAATTCTTCATTCTTAATTCTGCATTGAGGTAGAGCTTGTCCATGCCGGCGGTGATGACGGTGTCGCCGGGGTGAAGGCCGGAGGAGACGAGCACGCCGTTGGCCACGAATTCCGAAGAGGTGATGAGGCGGTGCTGGGAGCGGCCGTTTTCGACCACCCAGACGGAGAGGCCTTCGGGCCGGGTTTGCACGCATTTGGCGGGGATGACAAATCCTTGATTGTCAGATTGGTTGAGCAGCACCTTGCAGACCATGCCCGGCATCAGCGACTTGTCGGGGTTGGGGAAGGCGATCTTCACCTGGTAGCTGTGAGACACGCGGGAGGCACTGACGCTGCGGTCGGTGATGCGGCCGGTGAGGAGTCGGTTGTCGAGGGCAGGCACGCAGACGGTGGCCTCGTCGCCGATGTTTACGGTGCTGATTTCACTCTCGGGTACGGAAAAGGTGACGGAGACCTTGCCCATGTCAAGGAGGGTGACGGCGGGTTCGCCTGGCAGGAGGGAACCGCCGGTTTTCGCGTTGCAGGTGCTCACCATGCCGGAGATTGATGCTTTCAATGTGCAGTCTTCCAGCTGTTTACGTGCAATCTGTTCCATGGAACGCGCTTTTTCGAGATCCGTCTGTATCTCCACCCACTTCACTTCGGCAAGACTGCCCTGGTCATATACTTTCTTCAGTCTTTTATAGGCATCTTCGGCTTGGTCGAGTGTGGCTTTTGCGGAGTTGTAGGCATTCTGTGCGTTGGCGTTGTTGATGACAACCATTGTCTGCCCTTCGCGCACGCGATCACCCTCGCGTACGTAGACGCGCTCCACGTGGCCGCCCATGGGGAAACTCACCGCCACGGAAAGGTTCTCCTCCACCTCGCCCACGTATGTGTGGGTCATGCCGCCGGACACGGTGTCAACCACCATCACTTGAACGGGAATGGCAGTGCGCTCCTGCGGAAGAACTTTCTTTTTGCATGCTGCCAACGCGAGGATCAGCGATGCGGCTGTCAAGATTGTCACACAACGTTTCATACGCTAATTCTTTTCCGCTATGATGGTCATTTCGTTCCCGCGGAGCGTGGCACCCGGGTTCCCACTCTGATTCCCTTTCCATATTTCCTTGATTATCAAGATGCCATCGTTTCGTTTTCCGTTCCCTGACGCGGTTATGCGATAGACGATGGAAGGTTCCTCATTGTCGAGGATGTCAATGTCGAGCATCCCGCTCGTGGAGAGGACGTTGGTGGCGAACTCATGCTGGCCGATTTGCAGGTTGTCGCCGTCCAGCGTGGCGTTCATCGTGTAGCATCCTCCGTTCATCTCGTTCATGGTGATGACATACCGGTTATTGTCCGATTTGTCGCGCATGATGTTCATCTGCCCGTTGCGGTGGAGGAGTCTGTAGGTGGTCTCGCCGTCGGAATCGGTCAGCCTCACTTCGCCGGAGAGCTTGTAACTGTAGTCGCCGGTGAAGGAGAGCTTGTCGCCGTTGCAGGAGGCCAGCAGTGTGGCTGCGAGAATCAGCAGGATCCACATTGCGGTTGCCGCCTTGCGCGTCCGTACCCCACACTGCGGCTTGGCCTTGTGTGGAGAGCCACACACTGCGCTTTGCTTGTGTGTGGTTAATTGCACTCCGTGCGTGTTGCCTCTTCGAGGCTGCTTAAGGAATATGGTTTTCATAATATGGGGGCTTCTCGGTGGATTTGGTGTTTGATTTTACAGTCGCGCCCGTGTTTCCGCATCCAATGCCACGTACTCCTCGATGGTCGTCGGCTTTACGCTCGGCGCAGTGGCCAACGCATTCTCGATGATGCGCGGGATGTCGGTGAATTTGATCTGTTCCTGCATGAAACGCTTGACAGCGACCTCGTTGGCGGCGTTCATCACGCAGGGCATGCCACCGCCCTGCGCCGAAGCTTTGTAGGCCATATCCAAACACGGGAACACCTCTCTGTCGGGTTTTTCGAACGTGAGATTGCTGTATTTGGTGAAGTCGAGGCGCTCGTAGGGCAGGGATAGCCGGAGAGGGTAGGAGAGGGCGTACTGGATGGGCAGCCGCATGTCCGGAACGCCAAGCTGCGCCTTCACGGAACCGTCTTCGAATTGCACCATAGAGTGGATGACTGACTGTGGGTGTACCACCACGTCTATTTTCTCCAATGGCATGTTGAACAGCCATTTGGCTTCGATGACTTCCAGTCCTTTGTTCATCAGGCTCGCACTGTCGATAGTCACTTTCGGCCCCATGCTCCAGTTGGGGTGCTTCAGGGCATTCTTCAGGGTGACAGTCTCCAACTGCTCTTTCGTGTAGCCCCGGAACGCGCCACCGGATGCGGTGATGATGATCTTCTCGACGGGATTGTAATGCTCGCCTGCCAAGCATTGGAAGATGGCCGAGTGCTCGGAATCGACAGGCAGCACGGGCGCGTTGTGCTCCTTGGCGGTGCGCATGATGAGCTCGCCGGCGACCACGAGGGTCTCCTTGTTGGCGATGGCTAAGGGTGTGCCGCAAGCCACTGTCCGATACGCCGGCCGCAAGCCCGCGATGCCCACGATGCACGACAACACCATGTCTATGCAGTCCATCTCGCATACGTCGCACAGGGATTCCTCGCCGCAGAAGACCTTGATGTCTTCATCGGCAAGCGCCTCTTTTACCGTGCGGTAGGCCTCCTCCTGTACCACCACCACGATGTTGGGATGGTACTTTTTCGCCTGCTCGATCAGCAGGTCTGCGCTGGAGTTGGCCGCGATGACCTCCAGCTGCAGCACATCAGGGTGGAGCGCGATGACCTCCAGTGCCTGTGTGCCCATGGACCCCGTGGAGCCGAGGACGGCGATGCGGCGGGGGTGTTTCTCTCGTTGATTATCCATATACTATTGTTTCTCTTGCGAAGCCCCACATTGCGGCTTCGCCTTTTCATAGGGGATTCTTTGTTATGCCCCACATTGCGGCTTCGCCTTATGTGGGGTTAATTGCGCTATCGCGCGTGTCGCCTCTCCGAGGCTGCTCAAGGAAGCAGTTTCTTTTATATGGGGTGAGTTCGTCAACTGCTAACTGTTACAGCGTTTCGACGACTTTGCAGATGTCGGCAAACACGTGCTCGATGTCCTGCATGCCGTTGATTTCCACCAACTTGCCTTGGTTGCGGTAGTAGTCCACGAGAGGCATCGTTTGGGCGAAGAAGTTTTCCACGCGGGCCTTGACGGTGGCGGGGGTGTCGTCGGCGCGTTGCTCGATTTCGGCGCGTTTGAGGATGCGGCGTTGTACCTCCTCCATCTCCACCTTCAGGTAGATGACCTTGGTGATGTCGAGGTTGGTGAAGAAGGTCGGGTCGTCGAGCATCTCGGCCTGCTTGATGGTGCGCGGAACGCCGTCGAAGATGAAGCCCTTGCCGTCGGCGTGCTTCTCAATATGGTTGCGCAGCATGCCGAGGGTGATGTCGTCCGGGCAGAGGTCGCCGCGGTTGATGATCTCCTGCGCCTTGAGCCCCAGCGGGGTCTTGTGGGAGATTTCGTAACGGAACAGGTCGCCGGTGGAGACGTGTTCGAGCTGGAATTTTTCGGCCATCTGTTTGGCCTGGGTGCCTTTGCCGCTGCCGGGGGCACCGAACATGACGATGTTGATTTGTTTCATATTGTGGGGTTAATAAAAGGTTGCTCTTTCTGTCCCAGGGGTGGCGGCGTTCGCTCCTCACGCCTTACCCCTGGCTACCGAGCTTTTGCCACTTCGGGGTTGCTTAAGGAATATAGTTACTGTTCACTGACCACCTGGTAGATGTCAGGAAGGTTGCGACCGTAGCCGTCGTAGTCGAGGCCCCGGCCGACGACGAACTTGTTGGGAATGCGAAGGCCGACGTAATGGACGGGCAGGTCGGCCTTGTATGCGTCGGGTTTCATCGTCATAGTGGCGATGCGCACGTCCTTCGCGCCGGCATCCATAAGCATCCGATTCAGGTGGACGTAAGTATTGCCCGTGTCGACGATGTCCTCCAAGATGAGGATGCGCTTGCCGCGCACGTCCTCGTTGAGGCCGATGAGACTGTTGATGTTGCCGGTCGGTTCGGTGCCACAGTAGGAGGAAATCTTCACGCAGGAGATGCGGCAGGGGAAGTCCAGCTGTTTCAGCAAGTCCACGGCGAAAACGATGGCCCCGTTCAGTGTGATCAGCATAATGGGGTCGTCGTAGCGGTATTCCAGCATGATTTCCTTGGCCACCTTGGTGATGGCTTCGTCGATTTCGTCCGAGGGAATGTATTTGACGAATGTCTTGTCCAGAAGGGTTACTGTTTCGCTCATATTCTTGAAAATTTGGCGGCGCAAAGATACGATTTTTTAGGGAATAGGAATTCCCTACGTCATTCTACAATATTCTGTATTCTTCATTCCTCCCGGTACCACTTCACCTTCTGCGACGCGTACATCAACATGGCGAGGATCACGAAGATGCCGAGACTGCCGAACAGCAGTGCGTAGGTTTCCATCTGAAGCAGCACATATAAGAAAATGTAGAGTGCGAGCAACAGCGCACCTACCATCAGTGCGGTTTTGCGGATTTTCAGGATGCCCGCTAAATAGCCCGTGATCAGCGCGACTGTCATGAACATGGCGATGACGTAGGACCAGAGGAACGGGATGTGCTCGCAGAAGGAGAGCAGCAGGGAGTAGAACACCAACAGTGCGGTGCCGATAAGCAGGTACTGTACGGGATGGATCGGCGTCTGACGACGGTATTCTACGAAAAAGACCGTGGCGAAGGTGAGAAAGATGAACAGGTAAGCGTATTTGACGGTGCGCGTGGTCTGCTGGTATTGCAGGACCGGCACCTTCATCATCATCCCGAACTCGTTTTCGTGCATGCTCACGCTGTGCGAAACCGCGTCGCCGTACTCGCACCAGCGGGTCACCGACTGCCCGAAGTCGCGGTTGAGGGCCAGCACCTTCCATGTGGCCGTGAAGCCGCTGTCTGCCACCGTCCGCTCATCCGGCAGGAAGTTGCCTTGGAAGCTCGGCGTGGTGCAGTTGGAGGTCAGCTGCACCGAGGTGCTGTTGCCCACCGGCAGGAACATCAGCGACTCCGACCCTTTCAAGGACAGCCGCACCGAATAGGCCGCCGATGCCGAATCCTGAAGCTCCTCCACAGGGATGCGGCAGCAGAGCACCGAGCCCAACTCCTCATCCTTGTCGGACCGCATCGGATAATCCTTCCCGTTCAGCCGCAGCACGACGTTCTCCGACAGCCCCCGGAAGTCGCTCAGTGAAAGCAACACCTCCGCCTTCGTGAGATCATAGACGGAATCCACATATTCTGAGAGGCTCGGTATCTGCAGACTGCCGTCAAGCGTCAGGTCTGCCGTATAGACGGTCACGTCGAAGTTGCCGCGGTGCCGGTTTTCGGTCCGCACGTCGCCTTTCACCTTCAGCTCTTCGGGCAGAAGATAGACTTCTCTGAAGTTGTTTTTGCCCGGAATGCGCACTACCGGGCCGATCACCCGTTGCGAGGCACTCCACATCTGCTCCACTTCTTCTTCGGCCTCCCGTGAGGTTGCGTTGCGCTCGCTCACCATGTGCAGTATGAGTTGTTGCGGGATGAGCAAGATTACGCTTAGTAACCCTATCAGCATGAGTTTCAGCAGCATACGGTCGCTGCGTTTCATTTTTGATCTGTCCTGCGTGGCAGGTTTCTTTTGTTCTGCTTGCGGTGTCGTCACCGCGTTTGTCGTTTCTGTTGTCATATTTTTGATATTTTTGGTGATAGTTTCTGTTGGATGCCACACATTGCGGCTTCGCCTTATGTGGGGTTAATTGTGCTTCGCGCGTTTTGCCTCTTCGAGGCTGCTTAATGAACGTGTTTCTTCTATAATATAAAGTACTTTGAATTACAAAGTATATAAACAAAAAAAAATCAGCTGCGGCACTCCTTGAGGAAGCGTTCGAGGGCGTCGATGTGAGCGGCGAAAGCGGCGCGGCCGGCATCGGTGATGAGGTAGGTGGTGTTGGGCTTGCGGCCGATGAACTTCTTCTCGCTGCGGATGTAGCCGGCCTCCTCCAAACTGCGCGTATGGCTTGCCAGGTTTCCGTCGGTGAGGTCGAGCAGCGACTTCAACGCGGCGAAGTCGGCGGACCCGTTGGCGGCCAGCACCGACATGATGCCTAATCGCACCTTGTTCTCGAAAATCTTGTTCAGTCCTTCAAGGATGGCCATGGCTAAGCGTTTTTACGGTCGAACATAAGGACGTAGATAATGCCGAAGAGAATGTGCGCCACGCTGAAGCCGAGGAACCAGAAGAAGAGCGCATGCGACATTGTGAAGCAGTCGATGATACCGATGAGGAGTTCGGTGTAGCCGAGCCAGCGGAGGATAGGGTAGGTGTAGTGACTGCAGTTGATAAGCGCGAGGCCGTAGAACATCAGCATGATGGACGAGGTGAGACCATAGTGGTGCTGCATCACCATGGCCATACTGAAGAGGCCGCCGGCGATGAGCGGGATGAAGAAGTCGAGGAGCATCTGCCGCATCCGTTTGTCAAAGGAGAAGGGGAGGTTGTGCCGTTTCGACTTCACGATGGCGAAAACGAAGACGATGAGCAGGCACACGATGAAAAGGATGAGTGCGATGAGCGCCGCGATTCGGATCTTCAAGGGGGTGTTCAGCGTGGAATATCGCTGGAGATTGTCGAAAAAGGGCACATCCGCGACACCGATGACGGCCGCCGCCATGAAGGATGCTATCCCTGCCAATAGTCCTATCACGATGATTGACCATCCGCTAATCGCTTGGAAACGAGACGATTTGTTCATCATGTCGCGGATGTCGTCCAATGTCTGTTTGACCTCGTTCTCTTTCATAATCCTAAAAGTGCTTTGCGCTGCAAAGGTATAATTTTTTTGATATGGTGTGCCGGGTGTTGAAAAAAATTATTTTTCGTCCTTGCCCCATTTGATTTCCGGCCAGGGACCGCCGATGACGAGGATCTCGGAGATGCAGAGGTCGTCGTATTTCTGTCCGTGCTCCACGGACCCGATGGCGAAATGTACCTCCGTGACATGGGAGCTGTATTCATGGGGGATTCCCACCACCACGGCGTTGTCGGCCAGCGATTGCCAGTCGAACGCTCGGGGCTGGTCGGCGCAGCGGCGATGTGCCCATTTCCGGTTCGGCCCATAGTCTGAATACAGGGTTGATATGTAGTTCATGTTGTCCCATCTTGCGGTTGCCATAAGGCTGCCGATGCGGCTGTTGTTGCGCCACGCCGTCAGATTTTTGCAGTAGCCGTTGAGGAGCAGAATGCCCTGTGGCATTAAGGTGGTGTCGGTGAAGCGGATGGTGATGTAGAGGGAGTCGTTTGCATCGGGTCGCAGCACCATGGTGGTGGCCGGGTCTCCATCGAAGGCGTTCTTCACGGGGTATTTCGGGTCAACGCCCGAGACGATGATTTGGAACCGGTTCGACGGGATGCGGTGATTGAGGATTTGCGCCACCGGCTGCGAGATGCGCTTGGGGTAGAAATCCACCATGAACGGTTTGGCGGCCGCCAGGTCAAAGTCTTGTGTCTCGTAATGCCAGACGTTTCCCCGTTTGGTCATCGGAAGTCCCTTTAAGCCTACGGGTTTCCGGTATTCGTGCATTTTCAGGATCCCGGACGTATCCATAATGTCAATGGCTGTGGCATCCAGTTCGGCGAGGAAATGTGATGCCTTCCCGTTGCCCCAGTAGGCGGCCGGTGTGAAGTCGTATTGGAAGGTGCAGTCGTGGAAGTAGTCCCACTGTGGATTTTCGAAATAGTCGGCATGAAAGTGATACAGACCTTCGGCGTAGGTGTGTTCAAGCATGTAGCTGACCTCTAAGGTGACCACCTGCCCCGCCGGAATCTCTAAGTAGGTGTAGAACCAGCGGCGCGAGACGGGGAGCGTGTAACCATAGATGTCGTCACCGTATTTGGCGAGTAGCTTCTGTTCCAGTTTCTTGGAGTAGAATCCCGCGCTGTCGGGCTCTTCGTCAATCTCGAACTCCAGGATATAGCGCTCCTTGGGTCGGATGACCGTGTCTTTGGAACATTGCCATGTCAGCTGCCGCCCGTCGAGTTCGAATACCACATTCCGTACGTAGTCGTCGCGCCAGCCGGCTTCGTAGATGCTCTCGGTCCAACCGTCCGGCGTCCAACGGCTCGTCCCGCTGCCGTAGTAGTCGATGGGGAAGCCGTAGGGCAGCTGGTGAAAGTCCTTGCGGGAGGTGTTGCGCAGGAGGTAGCGGACGGTGACGCGCGTGTGGCGGCCGTCAGGCACGAAGGTGACGTGTTCGTCGAGGAGTTGCACCTCGGGGATATGCACAGCCACGGGGGTGCGCGCGAGGGTGATGGCCGAGTGGACGGCAACAGGGTCGCCGTTGGCGGAAACCGTCATGACTGACAAGAGACAGAAGGCAAGTGCCACGAGAAGGGTGATGCTCTGCGGTGTTGTGGAAAGGGTGTGCTTTTTCATTTGTCGGTGATTTTTTTGCGCGGCGAAAATACGATTTTTCAGATAGTAACGACAAACGCCCGCGATAGATAGTCTCAACAAGTGCATGGCGCTTCGGCGATCCTCAGAACTTTTCATGATTCTGTCAGTTCGTCAACGCCGCCGTCAAACTCCTTCCGGTACAGGTAGAATGCGGCGATAAAAAACGCGAAGTCGCAGAAATAGGTGACCGTGGCGAAAAAATGGAAATGGTAGCCGGCTTCGTCGTACGGAATAGTGTACAGATCGGGATGGTAGTGCAACAGCAGAGTGTTCAGGAATTTCCCGCAAAACCAGCTCGCCACGATGAGAGCGACCAAAAAACCTAACGAGAACGTCGGGTGAATTTTCTTGAAAAGCATGTAGATAAACGCGCCGCCGACCAGCAGCAGGAGCGGATATATGAAGAGGCTGAGCGCGACGTAGTGACTGGTGAACAACCAAAGCGTGCTGCCCAAGTCATTCACTGCGTACAGCAGCAGGCGGAACGTCATGGAGAACAGCATGCCGCCGTAAAAACTGCGCACAATCCCAGCCGGCCCGGCTACGGACCCGGACCCGTCGTCGCTGCTGTAGTACCACCAGAGGAAGGAGCCGACGGCTGTGGAGACGAGAATCTCGCTGTAAAGCCGGACCTTTCGCATGGTCACCATCGTGATGTCGTGGTCCATCCTGTTGTCTGCGTAACTATGGTTCCAGTAAAAGTCTGACAACAGGTATTGTATCAGATAAGTAAGACCAAAAGCGGCCGCGATGACAAGCAGATGCCACCATTTGATATTCCACAGGAACGGTTTTCGGAACAGCCAGAAAAAGAGCGCAACCTTCAGGAATTTCGAGACAATGACGACGGGTGCGGGATTCACCACCAACTCTAACAGATTGAAAAATTGACCCACCAAGCCACACATCATCCAGAAAAGCCAGTACGCCACAATCCCGAAGAGGAAATATTGGCTGTCGGTTATTTTATCATCTATCGAAAGATTCATAAGCGTTGAAATTTGTTCGGCAAAAATATAAAATTCGGGGCTTCCTTCCCCTTGCATGAATAAAGACGCAAAATTTCCCGATGGTTGCAGTTTGTTCTTTTTTATTTGGGCGTTCCGCCGCGTAGGAGGCGACGCTTCCTTGCGTAGCAAAAACGCCGACGCTTCCAAACATTGTGTTTTACCCAACAACGTGGAAGCGTCGCCTCCTACGCGCCGTCGGGCTTTCCGCTGCAATGTTTTTGGCTACGGGGGTGTCTGCGACCCCGAAAATGTAATCTGGTATTCTGTTATGTCTGCGTAATACGGTCATCCCCACAGGCCAAAAACATTTCCGCTTCAATCCCTAACGCGCCGCCCGCATCGTATTGGTGTCCGAACTTGTCAAAACCACCACCGCAGAACCTTGCCTCGTCCATCGTTGTCCCGTGTAGTCGGAAATCCCAAACGGCCGCAGGGATGCGGTTGTCTCCTATTCTGCCGCAGGAATGCGGCGGCTCCTACCGCACGCCTCCCACAGTACGATTCCCGTCGCAACCGCCACGTTCAGCGAATGTTTCGTGCCGAATTGGGGGATTTCGACCGCCGCGTCACACAACGGTAGCAGCCCGTCGGAGATGCCGAAGACCTCGTTGCCGACGAACAGCGCTATTTTCCCGTACTGTGCGAAATCGAAGTCTTGGAGCATCGCCGAACCGTCGGTCTGCTCCACGAGGATGATAGCGTAACCCTCCGCCTTGAGTCGTTTCGCAAGAGCCACCACATCCTCGGCGTATTCCCAGTCCACGCTTTCGGTGGCCCCGAGTGCCGTCTTGGCGATCTCCTTCTGCGGCGGCGTGGCCGTGATGCCGCACAGGTAGAGCCGCTCCACGTTGAAGGCGTCGCATGTCCGGAACGCCGACCCCACATTGTGCATGCTGCGGATGTTGTCCAGCACCAACGCGACAGGCGCCTTTTCCTGTTTTTTGTATTCTTCTGGGGTTACACGACCCAGTTCGTCCATGGATAGTTTCTTCATGTTAGTTTCAGGATTCAGGATTCAAGATCACAAATCACAATAACCATTAACTATTAAAATGCGAAATCGTCCTCATACCCTTGCTGCGACGGGTCATTGCTGTCGCCTCCGTCGTGGTTGGCCGCGCTGTCGAAGTAGGCCGCGCCTTGCGAGAAGTTCTCGTTCGGGGTGATGCCGGCGGACGGGGAGACGTAGCTGCCGCCCTCGCCGAAGCTGCCCTCGCTGACATCGCAGAACTTCGTGAACTGACTTTGGAAGCGGACTTTCACGTTGCCGGTGCTGCCGTGACGGTTCTTTTCGAACATGATTTCCGCCATTCCGTCCGACGGGGTGTTGTCCTCGAAGGTGTCCAAATGGTAGTATTCCGGGCGGTAGATGAAGAGCACCATGTCGGCGTCCTGCTCGATGGAGCCCGACTCACGAAGGTCGGACAGTTGCGGGCGTTTGGAGCCGCCTCGGGTCTCCACGGCACGGCTCAGCTGCGAAAGCGCGATGACGGGAATGTTCAGCTCCTTGGCCAAAGCCTTGAGGGAACGGGAGATATAACTGATTTCCTGCTCTCGGTTGCCGCCGTGTTTGGAGTTGTCGCCGCCCGCCTGCATCAGCTGCAGGTAGTCGATGATAACCATCTGGATGTTGTACTTGTGTTTCAGACGGCGGCACTTGGCGCGGAGGTCGAACACCGACAGCGCGGGTGTGTCGTCGATGATGAGGTTCGCGCTGTTCAGCTTGCTGACGTTCTCCCACAGTTTCGACCACTCCACGTCCGAGAGCGTACCTTTGGAGATGTGGTCGGACGGGATGCCCGACTCAATGGAGAAGAGTCTGTGAACCAGCTGTGTGGCCGACATTTCCAAGGAGAAAAACGCTATCGGCTGGTCGAAGTCAATGGCGGCGTTGCGAGCCACGGAGAGCACGAAGGAGGTCTTACCCATACCCGGACGGGCGGCCAGAATCACCAGGTCGGACTTCTGCCAGCCGCCGGTTTTCTCGTCGATGGCGCGGATGCCGCACGGCACGCCCTGCAGCTCCTCCTGAGACTCGCGAATTTCCGTCAGCTCGTTGAGGGCGGTGCTCACCACATCCCCCAGCTCCTTGCTGTCGCGGTGCAGGTTGCTTTCCACGATGGAGAAAATCTTCGTTTCCGCCTCGTCAAGCAGTTCCAGCACGTCCCGGCTCTCGTCGTAGGAGTCGGTGACGATGGTGTTGCACTGCCGGATAAGCTCGCGAAGGATGTGCTTCTCCATCACGATGCGGGCATGGTATTCCACGTTTGCGGCCGAGTTCAGCCGGCTTGTCAGTCCTGCCACGTAGGAGGCGCCGCCGCAGAGTTCCAGCTGTTTGTTCTTCTTCAGCTGGTTGGTGACGGTGAGCACGTCGATGGGCTGCGAGGCGGAGAAAAGCTGCCGTATCGCGGTGAATATCTGTTGGTTGGCTTCCACATAGAACATCTCGGGCCGCAGCATGGCGAGCACCTCGTTCACGGCGTTGTCGTCGATCATCAGGGCACCGAGCACCGCCTCCTCGAACTCCACGGCCTGCGGGGTGAGCTTGCCGGTGGTGCCTAAAAGCGTGTCGATGCGGTTGTATGACATTGTCCGGCCAGGCCGGTTAGTAGTAATCGTTTCACTTTCCATATCTTACACAATATCGTTAATCGTTCTTTTCGGGGCGGCAAATATCCGAAATTTTGCAAGGCCTTTTCGGGTGAATTATCAACATTTCATCACAAGCGTTTGTGAACAATTGTTGATAACTTGTGTTTAGTGGTCAGTGAATTGTGAATTGTGATTGGTGATTGGTGATTGGTGATTGGTGATTAGTGATTAGTGATTAGTGATTGGTGCTCTTGCTAAACTTTGATGTCTTCGCCGTGTCAGCGGAAAGTGTATTTTTGCCGACGGAATATTATTAGAATACTTCCTTAAACAGCCTCGAAGAGGCAACACGCGCGATAGCGCAATTAACCCCACACAAGGCGAAGCCGCAGTGTGGGGTCAGAAAGACACCACCGCAATGTGGGGTCACCAACCAACCGTAGGGGCGTATCGTTTACGCCCGAGTATCAATAAGGGCAGTAAGCCCGAAGTAAACCAACCCAGGGAGAACGATAGTGAGCCCTGGGATCTAAACCCTACCGATTATGAAACGAATCATCACCGCCACCATGGTCATCACCACCCTCATCGCCGCCTCCGGACAGTCCCAGTCCCCGGCGGCAATCGCCAAGAAATGGGACGAGATCCGCCACCTCTGCGAAAAGTACGATGACGGCGCGGACTCCGCCTACCGCATCCTCAACGAGCAGATCGCCGCCACGCAGAAGGACCCCGTGGCCAACGCAATATGGCACAGCTGCATGGGACAGTTCCTCGCGGAGTACTGCGACGGGAACCGCTACCGTATCAGTGAGCGCACCCAACTCGCCGAGGAGACCCCCGCCGATTTCAAGGAGTGGGATGAAAAGACGTTCGGAAGACGCGTGCGAGAGGAGTATATCCAATCCCTGACTTACACTTCCGAAACGTGGCCGCTTCTGACCGGTAAGCCGGCATCCGAATACAGGGCTCTGTTGAAAAATGCTAAAACCGTCCGTCCTGAGCTCACCCTTTACGACATTCTTGCCTACCGCTACCTTGACTACGTCTGTCCGCAGCTGCCTCGGATTCCCGAATCTGAGCCCGACTTGCGCGGAAACGAAGACCTTTGGAATGAGGAGCAATTCCTCAATATGCCACTTTCCGTCGCAGAGTCAAATAGTGATGTCCGAAATGTCTTGGCTGTCTATCAGTCTCTTACAAAACTGCATAAGTCTCGTGGGCATCATTCGGAAACGGTGCGGTTGAACATTGTCCGTGCTGATTTCCTTCGGGAGCATGGACTTGCCCCCGACAATTCCGAAACTTGGTACATCAATTGGCTCACGGATTATGGGAAAGCCTACGAAGGAACGGATACATACGGTTTTGTCGCTTACAGACTTGCCCGGTTATATGTGGAACGAGGCGAATTATATAATGAGGCCGAGCATCCGGAATACCGTAACGACTTGGCAACCGCCCTTGTGCTGTTCAAACAGTCGCTCAAGACGCCTTCCGCCAATGTCCTCAACCAAAGTGCCAATTATATCCAAGAGGCCAAGGAATGTATTAAAACCCTTGAGTTGAAGTATGTTGGGATAGATCTGGAAGAGGAACCCGTTGCTGTGGGAGCGCCGCACCTTTGTCGTATTCACTACAAGAACCTCAAGCGCGCATACGTCCGTCTTGTTCCAGTTTCCTACGCGCAGAGCAAGCTGACGATGCGGGATCTGAACGAGCAGCAGTTCGCCACACTGCTCGCCATCAAACCCGCCTTTCAGCAAAGCATAGACCTGCCGGACATGCAGGATTATCGGCAACATGAAGGTTATTACGGCATTCCAGGACAGCCGGTCGGTGACTACATGCTGATGATTTCTGACAAGCCGTTCCCTTGTTCGGTGAAGGAGTGCAGCGAAATCGTCACCTATCAGGTGACCGACATCGCGCTGTATCAGCGACAAACGATTACCGGATGGGAGTTCCTGGTGGTGGACCGCACCACTGGCGAACCTTTGGAGAACGCCCGGATTACCGGCACCGATAAGAAGAACAGGAAAGTGTCATGTGAGACGGATAAAAACGGATTGGCCCAGATGCACTTTGCCGAAAACAACTATACGGACGGTTTTACGGTGGAGTATCGCAACCAACGGCTGCACACCAAGCGGACGAGCTATTGGTGGGGCATCGACACGAACCGGCACGTGACGAAAGATTGCCAATTGCTGACGGATAGGATGCTCTATCGTCCAGGGCAGACGCTCTACTTCAAAGGCGTTTGCAGTGAGAAAATCAGTGAAAATGGCAACACACAGGATATCAAGTTGTTGAAAGGACTGACTGTGACCGTTAAGCTGGAAGACGCCAACTGGCAGCCGGTTGGTGAGATGTCGCTGAAAACCAACGAGTTTGGATCTGTTGACAGTTTCTTCGTCCTCCCCGAAAATGGATTGACGGGTCTTTATCATTTAAGAGTGGTATGCGACGAATATGTACTTGGAAGTAAGGATTTTTCTGTAGAGGAGTACAAACGTCCGACTTTCGAAGTGACCTTGAATGTTCCTGATGTGGCGGTCAAGCTTGGACAAACGGTTGAGGTGGAAGGCGTTGCGGAAGCGTTGGCGGGCTATCCCATTGCGGAAGCAGAGGTAAGCTACAAAGTCCAGCGGCAGTCCTCCCCTATTTGGGGAAGGACTTGGAAGTGGTGGAACCAGTCTCCTGCGTATGATGTGGTGGCTGGCAGCGCAACAACCGATGCCGATGGCCGTTTTCACATCTCCTTTTCTACGGAGGACGGAGGCTCTTCTCAGAAAGAACCGTCAATCTATCGTTATCTTGTCTCGGCCACCGTCACCGACATCACGGGCGAGACGCACACCTCCACTACACAGGTCTTCGTGAGTCGTCGTAGCTTGGTGCTCTCTGTGGATATTCCCGAGGAAGTTGCCGTAAACCAAAGCGATAACCAGTTCCCCATTTCGCTGACCAACATCTCGGACGTGCCGCAGGAGGGCGTTATGGAGTACGAGATCTTCAAGTTGACTCTGCCCGACCATTTTCTCTATTCGATGGGTGATGTGGACGTAGCTATCGCCGATGATGCTGAATTGCAGAAGATGTTTCCCACACGGGCTTTCCATAAGGGGGATGCTCCCGAGAACTGGTCGTCGGCAATGGTCGCCAAAGGAAGCGTGAATGTCCGTAAAGACGGAAACCGTTATTTTGCGATTCCTCGGATTGCGAAACTCTCCAGCGGCTATTATCGCATTTGTTTCAAGGTGCAAGATCCTGACGGTGAATGGGTGGAGGAGACTAAAATAGTGCATCTTTATCGTACGGATGAGTCGGAATGTAACGCCTACAAGGCTTTGTGGTGCGATATTCCCGACACAGTAGCGGCTGGAGGCATGCTGGACATCCGTTTAGGCAGCTATCTTGAACATGCATTGGTTTTCTGCGAAATTATCTTTGACGATGGACTTTCCACGCGGCAATGGGTTGAATTACACCATAATGTCACGGAAAGTCATTTACCGATTCGCGAAGACATGGAGGGCTCAATCAGGGTGCGGCTGTTCTTGATGTCTGACAACAGGAAGTTTGATTTCAGTCGGAATGTTAAAATTGTCAATCACCGGAAAGACATCCGTTTCGAGTTCCTGCGCTTCCGCGACAAGACCCTGCCCGGTAGTCCCGAGGAGTATCAGATTCGTCTGAAAGACAAGGACGGCAAGCCGCTTTCTGCTGAGATGCTCTGCACCATGTACGATTTTTCGCTCGACGTCCTCGGAGGAAGTAATCCTCTAAGCATCGGATTTCCATTTACGCACAATAATTATCCCAGATCTTTTCAACGCGATAACACCACATCGACAGTGATTTGTCATTATTATCGCGATTATATCGGTTACTATCACCAAGGTTTTGGTCTGCCATTCAATGATTTCAAGTATAATTTCTCGTGCTATCAAATGCCTAGAATGAAGTATGGGGCGAGATATAATCAAGAGGTGGTGTTGAATGTAGTGGAAGACAATATAAGTGTGAACACAGACCTCGCATACGAGTGGGAAGAGGCGGCGGAAGAACCCGCCATGGCATTCGTCGATGAGGCGGCGGCGGGCATGTCGAAGGCACCGGCAGTGACGGACAACAGCGCCGAACAGCTCCGCACCAACTTCGCCGAGACCGCCTTCTTCTATCCGCAGCTGCGCACCGACGAACGCGGCGACGTCTATATCAGCTTCACCATGCCCGACGCGCTCACCAAGTGGAAGATGCAAGGCGTGGCCCACAATCCCGACCTGATGACCGGCCGTTTCGAGAAGTTCGTGCAGACCGCCAAGGACGTGATGATCGTGCCCAACGCGCCGCGCTTCCTCCGCGAGGGCGACACCATGGACTTCTCCGCCAAGGTGGTGAACATGAGCGGCCGGAACATTTGCGGCTACGTGACGCTGCAGATGTTCAACGCCGTGAACAACCAACCGGTTTCGATGATCATTACGGATTCGGACCGTAGAGACGTGCCATGGCGCGTCTCTACAGAGGGAAATCAACAATACGAGATTCCCGCCAACTCCTCCTCCGAAATCCATTTCCGCATCGTCGTCTCCGAGGACGTGCCCGCCGTCACCTACCGCATCGTCGCGCACAACACGGATCCGAAGGATGTGGCCGGCGACGGCGAGGAGAAGACCCTCCCCGTGCTCACCAACCGCATGATGGTGACAGAAACGATGCCGTTCTACATTTCGGGAAAGGGGACGAAATCGTTTACGTTCAACAAATTGCGGGAATCATTCGGTATATCCGACGCTAGAGACGCGGTGCACCACGTCTCTACAACCCTCAAACATTACCGTTTGACGGTGGAATGCACGCCCAATCCCGTGTGGTACGCCATTCAAGCGATGCCCTACATGATGGAATACCCGCACGAATGCAACGAACAGCGCTTCAGCCGCTACTATGCCAACGCCCTCGCCACGCACATCCTGAAGGCCAACCCCGTCATCGAAGAGGTCTTCAACCGCTGGCAGGTGGAGAGTCCCGACGCCTTCTGTTCCGCCTTGGAGAAGAACCAGGAACTCAAGCAGGTGATACTGGAGGAGACCCCGTGGGTGCTCGACGCGCAGCGCGAAGGGGCCAACAAGCAGGCACTTGCCGCGATGTTCGACTTCAAACGGATGTCCAAGGAGGAGGCTGCCACGCTTAAGAAACTGCAGCAGGCGCAGAACGGCGACGGCGGCTGGCCGTGGTTCTCCGGCGGCAAGAGCAGCGACTTCATCACGCGGCACATTGTGGCGGGCTTCGGTCACCTCAAAGCCCTCGGCGTGAGCACCGACGTGGCCAACAGCACCCTCCGCAATGCCGTCTCCTACATGGACGGGCAGATGTACCAACGCTACCTCGACCGCAAGAAATACCACTACACTTACGTTGATGAAACGCACTACCTCTACGCCCGCAGTTTCTACAAAGACAAAATTTCCGCTAAGCACAAAGTCGCTTACGACACCTGCTACAAGGCTTTGTTGAAGGGTTGGAAAGACGAAACCTTCTACACCCAGGCGATGATCGCGCTCACTGCTTGGCGCAACGGCGACCAAAAGGTGGCGAAGGAAATTGTTGCCTACCTCAAGAGCATGGCCCAGCATGACGAGGAGATGGGCATGTTCTGGAAGAAGCAGGGTGGGGGATGGTTCTGGTACGAGCAGCCCGTGGAGCGGCAGGCGATGCTGATCGAGGCGTTCCACACCATCACACCGGAGGACGAAGAGTCGCTGGCGCAGATGCAGTTGTGGCTCCTCAAACAGAAGCAGACCCAGCACTGGGGCACCACCAAATCGACCACCGAGGCCGTCTATTCGCTGCTGCTGAACAAGACGTTAGTGGCCGACGACAAGACCGTGGCGGTCACCGTGGGGAACGTGCGTCTGCCCGACGAGACTGTCCAGACCGAGGCGGGCACTGGCTACTTCAAGAAGGCCTGGACAGGCGAGGAAATCACCGCCGACAAGGCCAACGTGCGCATCGAGAAGGGCACCGACGGTCCCGCGTGGGGTGGCCTCTACTGGCAGTATTTCGAGAATCTGGACAAGATCACCCGCAGCGACGACAAGAATCTGGTCATCGAGAAGCAGCTCTACAAGGTGGGGAACACCGACAAGGGCGAGGTGCTGAATGCCATCTCAGAGAATCAGCCGTTGCAGAAAGGCGACAAGGTGCGCGTGCGGGTGGTCATCACCGCCGACCGCGACATGGAGTTCGTGCATCTCAAAGACATGCGCGCCGCCACCTTCGAGCCCGTCAACGTCTTTTCGCAGTACAAATACCAGGATGGATTGTGGTACTATGAGGCCACCAAAGATGCGGCCACCCACTTCTTCATCGACTGGATGCCGAAGGGCAAATACGTTTTCGAATACACTCTATTCGCCACGCAGTCGGGCGATTTCAGCAACGGCATCACCCACATCGAGTGCATGTACGCGCCAGAGTTCCAATCACATTCGGCTGGAATCCGGGTGAAGGTACGTTAGGGACCGGTGCTTCCCAGCGTCGTGAATAGCAACGCTTGGAAGCGTCGCCTCCTACAGTGTTCCCAACAAGAACTCCGCCACCGTCTTCCCTTGATGTTTAAACGTTTCCAACGACGTCAACGCATGCCGTTTCACCGCATCGTCCTCGTTCTCAGCATGGTTGAGGATGAGGTGCCGTTCGTAGTCCACCGTGAACTCCGGATGACCTTGGAACGTGAGGATGCGGCGGCCGATACGGAAGCCCTCGTAACGGCAGAAGTCACTGGTGGCGAGAGGGATGGCACCCTCCGGCAGGCGCGTCACCTGGTCGTGGTGGTTGACGATGAGGCGCATTTTCTTGTCAGGGAACCAGGCGAGCAAGTCCGTGTCCAAAACCTCCATTTCGCGGATGCCCACACCCCAGCCGCCGGGGAAACGCTCCACCTGTCCGCCCAACGCCTGCGCGATAACCTGGTGTCCGAAACAGATGCCGACAAGGGGTATTTGCAGTTTCGCTGCCTTCCGAATCCACTCCTGCAAAGATAAGATCCACGGCAGGGCGTCGTAGGCGGCGTTGTTGGACCCCGTGATGAGGTGAATTTCATCAGGAACGGGATGTTCCGGCAATTCGTCGTCCAGCGCACGAAACACCTTGAAGATGATGTTTGGGTTTACGGAATGGAACCGCTTCTCGTACAGATATTCGTGGCTCGGGATGCACTCCGGCAGCAGTCCGGGGAACGTGTCGCAAAGCAGGATGTTGATGACGGGTTGGCGCATGGGTCTGTCGATTTTACTAATAAAAATATGATGAGTGATTCCCTAAAATAGTTTTCGTATATCCAAAGAGAGAAACTCTTCCACCGGGAATCCGCCTTCCCCGACGACAAGGGCTTCCGTCGGGTGGAACATCTCCTTGAATTTTGATAGTCCTGCCGTGTTCTTCTCCGCATTGCTTTTCACTTCAATGGCTACTACGGTCCCTTTTTTCTTAAGGATGAAGTCCACTTCGTCGTTGCGCTCACGCCAGTAATATACCTCAAACCGATGGGCAAAAGATTGGCTGACAATATAGGCGCCGATGCCGGATTCAAAAAGGTGCCCCCACGCCTTACGGTCGAGGAGTGCCTGCTCAAAAGTGAGCGGATTCAAAACCGTTTTCAACGCATTGTTGTAAACCTGAAATTTCGGGATGCTGGCTTTTCTGCGGGCGGTATCCATACTGAATTTCTGAAGCCCGCAAAGCAAAGCACTTTCATTCAGAAGGTTGATGTAACCGGCCAAAGTGGTGGTGTTGCCGGCATCCTGCAGGGAACCCAGCATTTTGTTTAGGGAAAGAATTTGGCCCGAGTAGGCTGCAGCCAGCTCGAATGTTTGACGTAGCAAGGCGGGTTTCCCGATGGGCGTGTCCATCAGTATGTCTTTGTTGATGGTAGCGTCAATAATGGAAGACTGGATGTACTGCTGGTAGCGGTCTTCGTCCTTTATCAGCGGTGCCGCCCCGGGATAGCTTCCGAAAAACAGATATTGGTCAAGTGTGAAGCCGAAACATTCCCTCATTTCAGGATAGCTCCAATGTGTCATCCGGATTTCCTCGAAACGCCCGGATAAGGACTCTGACAAACCTTTTTCCAACAATACCCGGCTACTTCCTAAAAGCAACACTTTGACTCCTATATCGTGGAAGCTGTCGTGGTCCCACTCCTTTTTCACCACTTCGCTCCAATTGGCGATTTTCTGAATTTCGTCAATTACTAATACCATGGATTTCAGCTCTTTGGCAATCATTAGTCGGCGCACTGACGACCAACAATCAGAAATCCACGCGCTGTTGGTTGCGGGCACATTGTCTGCGGAGAAGAACAAATACTCCCCTTCATAGTCGAGAAGCACCTGTTTCACCACCGTTGATTTTCCCACCTGCCGCGGCCCCATCAACACTTGGATGAAACGTCTTGGTTCTTCTAACCTGGATTTGATAATTTGATATTCAGCTCTTTTATACATATACAAACATTTTACTCAACGCAATGAGTATTTTTACGCGATGCGAAAATACATTTTTTTTATTAAACTGCAACCTTTTGAATTTTTTGTGTTCTATGAATAGATAAAAGAATTAGTTTTGCAGCGTTGTTTGCTTATCTTGATGTTTAACGGACTTCGCACCAAGGTCGGCGGCAGCGCAACGAAATAAAAAACAGAAGTCCTCTTAAAGATATTACTTTTGCATCGTAATTAGTTCGTTTAAAACCTCGAGATGAATAAAATCCTTTTCGCAACAACATGTGCGTTACTGATAGTTTTAGCAGCCACCTCCCTGACGGCTCAAAACAGCAGGGACCGTTGGAAATACGACGACTACTTCCCGAATGATTATTTCTCAAAGGACCCTGCTGATTATCGACTGCATGTTCATGTTGGGGAGGTCGTTTATTATATGCGCCTCGCCGATATCACGCCTTTGTTTGAAGAAAAACAGGGAGCGGGGGATACATTGCTGCGGCTGAACTATATCCCGGAGTTTGCACACCCCCTCTTTATCCAAGTGCGTCGTCATCATAACCAAATCCGCATGGAGTGGCAAAAGGGAACCGCTTTCAGGGGTCATATCTCATCTTCCATGCACATGGAACCGAGTGATTCGGGCTACGTGGATGCGACGGAGAAGCAATATTACGGAAATTCTTGGGAGAAAGGGATTTTGGACTCGGGCGGCAGAGAACTGACCTGGGAGGAGTGGGACAACATACAGCAAATCCTGACGGAAATTGATTTTGTTCATTACAAACACGCAAACGGATGTTGGGGCTTCCGTACCCCTTTCATTTTGGAGTATGCGGATCAGAAGAAAACTGTTGCACACTATACGGAGTGCCCGGACGAAGCGAAAGAGGAACGTCTGGCGAAACTGTTAGTGTCGCTCGTGGATCCACAATACGAGGATATGGTGGTATATTCTGTCAATGAGAAAAATGGAATAATCAAACCCGAATACCCCGGCGGAGAGACCGCTTGCAAGCAGTTTGTCGAGACATCTGTCCGCTATCCTGATGATGCCTTGCGGGATATGGTGGAATTCACCGCCTATCTTGATGTGATTATTGAGAAAGACGGTTCTGTCGGCTACGTGCGGGATGATTCCTGGCCGAAATCCCCGTACGGTTTTTCCGACGAGTTGATCCGCGTGGTGAAATCGATGCCGAAATGGAAACCCGCTATCCGCAAAGGAGATACAGTGAGATGTTACGCCCATATCACCCACAAGTTCACCCTTCCTGAAAAGATACGCCCCAAATACGGGAATCCAGTTCTGGAAACGCAACGCGACAAAAATGTGTGGGATAGAATTGAGGAATGCCATCGCCAATTGCTGCTTAATCCGAGCGACAAAGGGGCGGCGGTACGTATGGGATGCTTTTATTACGGGGAATTTCTGCTGGAAAACGCTCCTGTTACCGTACTCGATGCAACGGATTCAATGTTCTATCAAGCGGCTATGCCCATCGAAAATGATTGGTCCACTTTCCATGACCGGACGCCGGTGGTCTCGCATCCCGGCGACAGCGCCTTAAAGTATCTCTATCAAGCTTTGCAATTGAATCCTGATACAGAAACCCTTATAAACCTATATCTGCCGATCCTGCAATTGGAATATAACCTGAAAAAAACGCATAACCCTTTGGCTGAGCTTCCCTACGACACCGTTGACGGGGTCCATTTCCCCTATTCCTACTTCTTGAACAGACCCGAAGGCGACACGTTTGACAACAGCACTGACTACTTGGGTGAAACCTCAAGTTCATTCTTTTGGGTGGACGCTTTTTCCAAGGATTTGACGAAGATGCAGGAGCCAGTCCTCTATAACAACAACTTGCAAGAAGACGAGGCCATTTTCCGCTTTTCCTTTTTCCCCTCCTTTCACCCGCCAGTTTCGTTCCGTGTTGTAAAGAACAATCGAAAGATGACGCTGTATTGGAAAATTCTTCTTACAAAATACGATCCGAATACTTGGAAAGAGATTTCCACAACCGTGAAGACTGGGCATCGGGAAATGACCGCCGCGCAGTATGAGAAATTGTTGCAATATATGGAAGCGATACGTCTCGACGAACTCCCACGCAGTGAGTATGTAATGATGTTTGACGGTGCGCAATGGGTGATGGAACGGGTGACCGACCAAGGATTCAAAGCCCACTTTACCAACGTTGCTGGGAATGACATCCAGCAGGTTTACAGCTTCTTAGCTAAACTCAGCGGTGAGAAGTTGAAATATATTGAAGAGTATTATTGATTCTA